>Ga0247837_1000967_pt1 | contig 61756 bp, 62 predicted proteins | sample LaCtaG_2_FD_187115 | JGI IMG/M metagenome (GOLD analysis project Ga0247837, IMG submission 187115) | Freshwater microbial communities from meromictic Lake La Cruz, Castile-La Mancha, Spain - LaCruzMarch2015_14.5m | ecosystem: Environmental > Aquatic > Freshwater > Lake | place: Spain: Castile-La... | reverse complement strand
CCCGCTGGCCGCTTGTTTTTTCCAAAAAAACTTACGACGATTGCGGGGCTTTTTTCATGTCTTCAAAAACCTTTGCCATCAAATCCGAGCAGCGGGATTTCATCGTTGATACGATCACCGAACTCGACGCCACCCATTTCAAATTGGGGGTTGCCCTTTTTCAAAAAGGCGCCGTGGGCAATTTGAGGTGGGATAAAGAAGGTCATAAAATTCTGACCACGGTGCAGTGCAGAGATTTCTACTTGGTCGAAATTTCTCCCACAGACGACGATTTGCCGATGACTTGCAGCTGCCCGGCGGAAGGCATGTGCAAGCATCTGGTGGCGGCTCTTTTGAAAATACGCATTGCTGCTGTCCTCAAAAAAGGGGCGCGCAGTTCCGTCAAACCGACCAAGCATCCCGTGAACGACGAGGACGCAAAAACCCCCGAAAAATTGTCTCGGCGTGCGGAACATTTTTTGAAACAGGCCCTGATATGGGGTGCCAGCAATGCGCGCCAAATCGGTTCGAACGACCTCAAAGAGGCGGCCGGAGAGAAGTCAGTATGGCACACCAGCCTTATCGAAATCTTCCCTGCTGAAAATCCCCCGGCGGACCAAGAGGAATACTTCGCTTATCTCGTGGCGGCCTGCCAAGCGAATCAGATCGTGGTTCCCGAACCCCTCGTGGACACCGTGAACCCTGAAACCGCAATGCGCCTTGAAGAGAACTGGAAACGATTGAAGGAGATAAAAAAATGGAAGGCGGAATTCGACAAGTGGGACGCACCAGATGCCTCGACAGCAGCTCCGAATATCGACTTCAGGCTTCAATTGTCGGAGTCCGGCGCAGTCGTTCAAATGCGGGTTGCGGGAAAGCAAGAGTTTGAAAATGCGCCGTCGAAATTTCTCACCCAATTCCTTGAAAAATCGTCTTTTGCGCTGAACGCGATCGGCCCCCATCTCGTGCTGGAAGCTGCAAAGGATGAATACGGGAGCATTCGGAGCTCTGATATCCGCCCCATGCACGCGAAACTTTCCCGGTCTCTCACTCAACTAAGCGCGAGCAAGGAGCTTTTTGATCGGCATGTTGTCGGAAAAAATGGAGCTCCGCTGCAAATCTCCACCGAATCCCTCCGCTGGCAACTCACCCCGCCTGAAAATCCCGCAGGCGACTACCAACTCACGCTCCTCGACGAATCCGGCCTGCCGCCGCTCTCTCCCGTGGCTATCCTCTCCGGGAGACCTCTCAAGTATCTCACCGCGGAGGCTATTTACCCCATACCGACTTGGCCTTTTGGAGAGGAGCGCCCCTCGTGGCCGGTTCAAATTCCCTCGCCAGCCCTCGAATCCTACCAAGGATTGGGAGCACTGGTGCGGCTTCAGATTTCCGTCCCGGAGCACATGGCCAAGAAAGTCCGCACCCTCGCGGCCTCGATTGTTGTGACATGCAGAATCTACCAATATTTTAACAGCTCGACCAGCTACTTCCAGTTGTGCGCGAAAACGGACTTCGACGGCTATGAAAAACCCCTCGTTTGGAGTGGGACGAACTGGTGGGCCCGCAATATTTGGGCCTTCAAACCCAAAACCACAGGCGAGGACTTGATACAGATAGACAAGTCGGCCATGACCCCCGTCGCAGAGTGGATCGCATCCATCCCCCTCAAGCAGGGAATACAGGCGGGCGACAACATCTGGCACGAGCAGCGCATCGTCGGCAAGGATTGGCCCGATCAATTCATTTTCTGGCTCGAACGCAGACCCGAAGGATGCATCGTCGAACTTGACGCCGAACTCGCAAGCCTGCGCCAAGGAAAAGTCGCCGGCCATGTGCGGATCGACATTGAGGACTCCAAGGACGGCATCGACTGGTTCGACCTCAGCGTGGCCCTACATGTTGACGACACCACGCTCACACAAGAGGAAATCAACCTCCTGCTCAAGGCCAAGGGAAAATGGGTTCGCATCGAGGGCAAGGGCTGGCGGAAACTCGAATACCAACTCAACGAGGAACAACTCAAGGAACTCGCCGAACTCGGTCTCTCGGTGAACGAATTCAGCAACGAAAAGCAACGCCTCCACGCCCTTCAGCTCGCAGGTCTCACCAAAAAAAACACCTCGCTTCTCGGTGCCGATCGTGTCGCCCAGGTCCGCCGCCGCGTGGAGGAAATCCAGACGCGCGTCACTCCCCCGGCCCCCGCTGCAATCACCGCCACACTTCGTCCCTACCAGCTCGAGGGCTTCCACTTTCTCGCCTACCTCACAGCGAACAATTTTGGCGGTGTGCTTGCCGACGACATGGGCCTCGGAAAAACCCTGCAGGCCCTCTCTTGGATCGCCTGGCTGCGCAAAGAAGGCAAGATCAACGGTCCCGTGCTTGTGGTTTGTCCGAAGTCCGTCCAGGACAACTGGGCCAACGAATGCGGCAAGTTTTTCCCTGAACTCAAAGTCGATGTCTGGAGCCGTGACAAAGTTGGAAAAACCGGGCTCGACGGGTCGGTGGACCTCCTTGTGATCAACTACCCCCAGCTCCGTTTGCACGAAGAGGTCCTGCGCGCCGTGTCATGGGGCTCGGTGATTCTGGATGAGGCCCAGGCCATTAAAAATCCCACCTCTCAAAACGCCCGGGCCGCGTGTGCGCTCCCCTCAAAATACCGCCTCGCGCTGAGCGGAACGCCGATCGAGAATCGCTTGCTCGACCTCTGGTCGATTTTCGCCTTCGCCATGCCTGGCGCCCTTGGAAACCGCGCCGCTTTCACCAAGCAGTTCGACAAAAAAGACGATCCCTTCGCGCGCCGGCGCCTCGCTGCCCGCACCCGGCCGTTTCTGTTGCGCCGCACGAAAAATGAGGTTGCCCGCGACCTGCCCGACCGCGTGGAGGAGGATCTTGTGGTGGAATTCGAAGGCGTGCAATCCGCCCTCTACAAAGCCGAGATCAAGCGTGCGCGAGCTCAGTTGCTGAAAATCGAGACCGCGAAGCAGCTCGATAAAATGAGGTTCAATATCCTCACCAGCCTCCTGCGACTGCGCCAGATTTGCTGCCATCCCCGCCTGCTGGGCCTTGAGGATACGAAGAAAACGAAGTCGGCCGACACCACTGGGGACAGCGCCAAACTCTCCGCTCTCCTTGAACTTCTCGAGCCGCTTATGGAGGAGGGTCAGAAGGTGCTCGTCTTTTCCCAATTCGTGGAAATGCTCGAAATCATCGAGTCGGAGATCAAGGCCAGAAATTGGACGAACTTCAAACTCACCGGCTCCACCAACGACCGCGGCCCACTCGTGGATTCCTTCCAGAAACATGAAGGCTCCGCCGTTTTTCTCATCAGCCTTAAAGCCGGCGGCTCCGGCCTCAACCTCACCGCCGCCAGCTATGTCGTCCTCTTTGACCCTTGGTGGAACCCCGCCGTCGAAGCCCAGGCGATCGACCGCACCCACCGCATCGGCCAAAAACAAACCGTCTTCGCCTACCGACTCATCATCAAAGGCACCATCGAGGAAAAAATCCGCCTCCTGCAAAAGAAAAAAGGTGCCCTCGCCAACGACATCCTTGGCGAGGAAAACTTCGCCCGCGCCCTCACGCTCGAGGATTTCAACTTCCTCTTCAGCGAACAGGAGGACTAAGAAACCCTCAGCGCAGCAGCTTGCCGTCGCCGTCGACCTTGGCGGTGGCGATCTGCTCGGCCTCGTCGGCGAGCTTCCGCATTTTGGCGACCTGCTCCGGGTTGGGTGGCGCGCCTTGGGTCTCGATGGCGACGAGACGAATTTTTTTGATGCAGTCTATAAATTCCGTGACCATCTCGGTGGCTTTCAATCGAGGATTCAGCGTGTCCAAGCGGTCCAGGAAGTATTCTATCACATCCACCCTCCCGAGGATTTCCGCCTTCGCTGGCGAGTAGCGGTCGTCGGTGCTTACGGCTCCCAGTTGGAAACCCCGCAACCATCCGCCAAGACTGACCATGTGCGCCATTTCCTCATCGTGGAGTTCCATCATGGAATCCTCGACCTCCTCCTGGGTTTTCACCAATTCCCCGCGCATACCGACCCAGTCGCCCTTGTCGCTGAGTTCGAGAAGGCTCTTACTGCGCTTCGCAAGACGCTCGCCCACGCCCAGAGCGCGCGATTGGCGGATGAGTTCGCGGCCGATGTCCTGCACATCCTGTGGGCGCTCGGCGATGGTGAGCATGAAGCCGTCCGCCACCAGCGAGCCGAAATGCAATGCGGTCTGCAAGCGGTTGCCGAAGCTCGCCTGGCGGTTGGCGGAATCGATCGTCTTGAGAGGCACCGGACGAAAGGCTTCGAGGTCTTTGAGCAGCGAGGCGATTGATGGAGATGTGATGGGATTCACTCCGAGTTCCTCGCGCATGTGTTCCGCGGAACTCGCCTCCAGTTCCTTAAGAGTATCGGTCTGCGCTACAACACTGCTGCAGGCTGCGACAAGAAAAAGCACAAGACTGGAAAAAATCCGGAACACTTGAATCCTCATAGACAACACTCCCCCCGCCGCCAATCAAGCGAGAAACCGCTTTCGAAAAAAAACCATTGGGTTCATATTTCCCATATGGTCATCGGAATCCCCAAGGAAATCAAAGCCCAAGAGCATCGCGTCGCACTCCTCCCGTCGGCGGCCTATCAACTGATCAAGCACGGTCACAAGGTCATTGTGGAATCGCAGGCGGGTGCTGGAATCGGTTTCTGCGATGATAACTACCGCCAGGCCGGCGTCGAAATCGTCGCCAGCCATGCCGAGATTTTCGCCCGCGCCGACATGCTGGTGAAAGTCAAAGAGCCACTCCCGGAGGAATACCCCCTCCTCCGCAAAGACCAGATTCTCTTCACCTACCTGCACCTCGCCGCGAGTCGTCCGCTCACCGAGGCCCTCCAAAAAACCGGAGCGACCTGCATCGCCTACGAGACCGTGCGGGTCAACAACCGCCTCCCGCTGCTTGAGCCCATGAGCGAGATCGCAGGCCGCATGTCTGTGCTGGTGGGTGGGTATTTCCTCGCCAAGCACACCGGCGGAAAAGGCGTGCTCCTCGGCGGCGTGCCCGGCGTGCTGCCAGGCAAAGTTGTTGTCATCGGGGGAGGCACCGCAGGTGTCAATGCCGCCCGCATGGGCACGGGCGTGGGAGCGGATGTAACTATTCTCGAAGTCGATCTGGAGCGAATGCGTTTTCTCGACATCACCATGAGCACCGCACACACGCTCTTCTCGAGCGAGGCCAGCCTGCTCGACCTCCTGCCGAGCGTGGATCTCCTCATCGGTGCGGTTCTGGTTCCGGGCGCGAAGGCTCCGAAACTCATCACCCGCGAGATGCTCCGCCTCATGAAACCCAACAGCGTCGTGGTGGATATCGCCATCGACCAAGGTGGCTGCCTCGAGACCTCCCGTCCGACGACCCATGACAACCCGACCTTCGTCGAGGAGGGTGTCGTCCACTATTGCGTTGCCAATATGCCAGGCGCCTATGCCCGCACCGCCACGCAAGCGCTGACGAATACGACCTCCCGCTACATCGAAACACTCGCAGACCTCCCGCTCGTTGAAGCCTTTGAACGCGCACCCGGACTCCGCGAGGGTCTCAGCGTCTACAAGGGAGGCATCACTTGCAAAGTCGTTGCCGAAGCCCACGGCCTCGATTACACGCCTTTTTCCGCCACATGACACTCGAACAGGAAATCCACACGATCGGCCGTCGCGCCCGCGAAGCCTCGCGCGCCCTCGCACGCCTGCGTGCTTCGCAAAAAAATAAAATCCTTATCGCCATGGCGGATGAACTCGTCGTTCGTTCGCCCGAGATCTTGGCTGCGAATGCGGAGGATACCGAGGCTGCGGAGAAAAACGGCCTCACCAAAGCCGCCATCGACCGCCTGCGCCTCACTCCTGACCGCATCTCGGGCATGGCTGACGGCATTCGCCAGGTTGCCGCCCTCGAGGATCCGGTCGGAGAAATCCTTCGCGACTGGACACGCCCGAACGGCATCCACATTCAGAAAATCCGAACACCGATCGGCGTCATTGGTATCATTTACGAATCCCGCCCAAATGTGACCGCCGACGCCGCCGTGCTCTGCCTCAAGACCGGCAACGCCGTCATCCTGCGCGGCGGCTCCGAGGCTCTCGCCTCAAACCTCGCCATCGCCAAGGCCCTCCAGGCCGGTGGATTTCAAGCCGGCCTACCCGATTTTTCCGTTCAGCTGATCCCCACAAAGGACCGCGAAGCCGTCAAAATCATGGCCTCCATGGACCAGTTCATGGATGTCATCATTCCGCGAGGCGGGCACTCGCTCATCGAGGCCGTTGTCAACGCCGCCCGCATGCCTGTCATCAAGCACTACGACGGCATCTGCCATGTTTTCGTGGACCGTGAAGCCGATCTACAAATGGCCCTCGATATCGCAATCAATGCCAAGTGCCAACGCCCGGGCGTCTGCAACGCCCTCGAAACCCTCCTCGTCCACCGCGACATCGCGCAGGACTTCCTCCAACTCGCTGCACCGGCGCTGGATGCTTCCCGCGTAGAACTCGTTGCCGATCCCGAATCGTTCAAAATCCTCTCCAACCTGCACTACAAGTCGCTCCGCGAGGCGGATGACACCACCTGGTGCACCGAGTGGCTAGATCTCATCCTTTCCGTCCGCATCGTGGATGACCTCGCTGCCGCTATCGACCACATCGAGACCTTCGGTTCACACCACAGCGACGCGATCATCACCCTCAACCCCGCCACGGCCGAGACCTTCCTCGCCTCGGTGGATTCCGCCACCGTTTATTGGAACGCCTCCACCCGCTTCACCGACGGCGGCGAATTCGGCTTCGGCGCCGAGATCGGCATCAGCACCGACAAACTCCACGCCCGAGGCCCCATGGGACTCGAGGAACTCACAACCTACAAATACCTCATCCGCGGCGAAGGCCAGATCCGGAAATGAAAATCGTCGGCAAACAATTACGCATTCCCGCCACTCCAGAGGAGGCGGTTTTAAGGGCAGGTAAAATCATCGCCGAAGCCTTTCGCGTGTCTCCCATCAAGAAACCAAGAGGTTTTGTTGTGAAATTCAAAACCTGGGAAGAGCACGAAGCATGGCAGCAAGCCCGAAAACAAACTCCGCCAATAAAATGAAAACTCCCTTCTCCGTGCCCTCCGCGCCCTCCGTGGTCAATACCTGCCGCCACCCATGAAAACCCTCTGCGTCCACTACGAAGGCCGCGTGCAAGGTGTCGGCTTCCGCTACACCGTCAAAAACCTGGCCCGCGAATATGATGTCTCCGGCACGGTCGAAAACCTGCCCGATGGCCGTGTGGAACTAATCGCCAGCGGCGAAGCGGTCGAGGTCGATGCCTTTCTCGAGGGCATACGCACCAGCCATCTCGCAGGCCACATTACCCTCGAATCTCCGCAATCCATCTCCCGCCCCGCCACACTGCGCGGTTTCTCCATCGTGCCATGACCACTCCCGCCGTCTGCATTGAAAACCTCACCAAGATTTTCCCTGTCCCGCTTCGCCGCCAACGCGTCACCGCCGTGCGCAACATCAGCTTCGAAGTCCGCCCCGGCGAGGTTTACGGACTCCTCGGCCCAAACGGCAGCGGCAAAAGCACCACGCTCAAAATTCTCCTCGGACTCGTAACCCCCAACCAAGGCCGGGCCATGATTTTTGGAGAAGACAGCCGCGACTACCACAGCCGCCGGGATGTCGGATTCCTCCCCGAGAATCCTTATTTCTACAAATTCCTCACCGCAGCCGAGACGCTCCGCTTCTACGGCAAGGTCTGTGGCATGGGTGGCACTCTCCTCAATAAACGCATCGACGAACTTATCCATCTCGTCGGTCTCGAAGACGCCCGCGACCGCCGCATCGGCGGATTTTCCAAAGGCATGCTCCAGCGCATCGGGTTGGCTCAGGCGCTCATTCAGGACCCCCGCCTCGTCGTTCTCGACGAACCCACAGCGGGCGTCGATCCCGCAGGATCCCATCAAATCCGCGACCTTATCCTCGACCTCAAAAAACGCGGCAAGACCGTCCTGCTCACCTCGCACCTTCTTGAGCAGGTTCAAGAAATCTGCGACCGCGTTGGCATCATGGCCCGTGGCGAGATGATCCGCGAGGGCGCGCTCGCCGACCTCGTCTCGGTGAAAAACCAAACGGAATTCGTCATCGAAAACGCCACGCCGGAAATACGCTCCCAAATCGAGATCCTCCTCCAAAACTCCCCTGCCAAGCTTCTCTCGGCCCGCCAACCCCAGCGCTCGCTCGAAAGTGTGTTTTTGGAACTCACCGCCCCCTCCGCCGATCGCAAATGAACCTCTTCATCACCGGCACCGACACCAATGTCGGAAAGACTTTCGTCACAGCGCTCCTCACCCGCGCCCTCCGCGCCAGAGGCTTTGAGACGATTGCTCTCAAGCCACTCTGTAGCGGCGAGCGCTCGGATGTCGAAATCCTGCAAGCCGCATCGGACCGCTGCCTGACCCTCGATGAGACCAACCCCGTCTGGCTCCGCGAACCCGCCGCCCCGCTCGTCGCCGCCAGACTCGAAAACCGCAGCATCTCGCTCGATGCCCTCGGGGACTGGTTCCGCACCCTCTCCCAAAAATATCCATCCCTCCTCGTCGAGGGTGCCGGCGGCTGGCTCGTGCCGATCACACCGAAATCTACCATTGCCGACCTTGCAGCCCGCCTTGCCCTGCCAGTCGTCGTCGTCGTCGCAAACCGTCTCGGCTGCATCAACCACGCCCTGCTTACGCTTGAGAGCATCCGCGCGCACGGTCTCCGCTGCCCCGGCATCGTTCTCAACACACTCTCCACCGCTGAAGATATCGCCACGCGCACCAACCGCGAAATCCTCGAGCAACACACGCCGATCCTTCTCGAAATCCACCCTTCGCAAACAGAAATCCCGCCCACACACCTTGCCCATTTTCTACATGGCTGCATCCGCGCCAATCCCGCACCGAAATGAATCTCCTCTTCCCCATCCTCCTCGCCCTCACGGCACCCCTCGCCCTCGCCACGCCAGGCCTCACGATTTACAATCAGAACTTCGCTGTCGTCCGCGACACCCTGCCGCTTGACCTTCCGTCCGGCACCAGCGAGTTGGTCTTTGATGGTGCCACCAGACTCCTCGAGCCGGACTCTGTGATCCTCCGCGATGCATCCGGTGCCCCGTTGAGCATTCTTGAGCAAAACTATCGCAACGATCCCGTCACCCAGCAGCTCCTGCTCTCGCTCTCCGAAGGAAAAGAAATCGATTTTCAGGTGCGCGAGACCACCAAACCCGACCGCATCGTGAAGGGAAAAATCATCCGCGCCACGCCCGACCAGGCCCCCATCATCGAAGTCGACGGGAAAATCCAATTCAGCCTCCCCGGAGAACCTCTTTTTCCCTCCCTCGGCGACAACACCATCCTCAAGCCCCGCCTCGTCTGGAAAATCCAAGCCCCCGAGACCATAAAATCCCAGGCCGAACTCGCCTACATCACTGGCGGACTCACTTGGCAAGCCAGCTACAACATCGTCGCCCCCGAAAAAGGCGATACCCTCGAAATCATCGGCTGGATCACCATGCACAACCAGTCCGGACGCGATTTCGAGAATGCCAAAATCAAACTCCTCGCGGGAGATGTGAATAAAATCTCTCCGCCCGCCCGCGAAAAGTTCGCAAGGATGGCCGTCGCCGACATGTCCATGAGCGAACCCGCAGTCACCGAAAAAACCTTTGACGACTTCCACCTTTACTCCCTGCAACGGCCCACCACTCTCCTCGACCAGGAGACCAAGCAGGTGGAATTCCTCCGCGCCTCCGCCGTCCAATCCGAAACCATCTACACCTACGACGGCGCCAACATGGCGAACTGGCAATCCATCGACCCCGCCTTCCGCCGCGCCAACGAAGAATTCGGAACCCAAAGCTCCCCCAAAATCGCCATCACCCGCGAGTTCAAAAACACCAAGCCAAACAACATCGGCATCCCCCTTCCCCAAGGCCGTATCCGCTTCTACCGCGCCGATGGCGACACCCTCGAATTCACCGGAGAAAACGAGCTCGACCACACACCCGCCGATGAACTCGTAAAAATCCCCACGGGCAACGCCTTCGACCTCGTCGGCGAGAGAAAACGCACCGACTTCCGGCTGGACACCGCCAACAAATCCGCCACAGAAACCTTCGAAATCACCCTTCGCAACCGCAAAAAAACCCCCGTCACCATCCGCGTCGTCGAATACCTCTACCGCTCCGCGAACTGGAAAATCACAACCCACTCGGATGCCTTCACAAAAATTCACTCCGCCGAAGTCCAATTCGCCATTCCTGTAAAACCCGGCGAAGAACGCAAACTCACCTACACGGTTCACTACACCTGGTAACCCCCCACCAAAAAAAGCGCTCCCCCCCTTTACATTCAAAAAATCCTGCTCAATTCAGGATCATAATTGCCGATAGATACCTTGTCTGGCGCAACAACGCGCCGGGCCGACTGCGGAACGGAATCCGCGTAATGGGACAAAGGAAATGTCATTCATCATCAAAACCAATGCATACTCCGCTTTTGCCACGGGCGGGGTTCAGGAAAGGCACGCCCAGAACCGGCACACGGCGCGCCCGAAGAGTCCTTGCGGGCGGAGGGAGGGTGCCTTCGCTGATTCTTGCGATTTGACACATCTCGGCACGGGGGCGACAGCGATCCGCGAGGAAGCGGCTTTTCAAGCCGATCTTAGCGAAAACCTTTCCTTTCTCCAAACCCAAGACTTCGCACTTGCCCGAATTCAAGAGTTGTTTGCCACCTGCTCGAAGCCTGAGGAATTTCTCGATATTTTTGAATCTCTCAGAGGCGAAAAGTTCAATGGCCGGGAGCTCTTTACTCCAGAAGGAGAGGAACAAGCGCTCCATCTGCTGGCGCCGCAAAGCACGGAGACCGTCTGCATCCGCCAACCGATCGTGAGCGTGGGAAGCCGCGCGTCGTTCATCCAAGACACGATCGTCGCCGCCCGCGAGGAAAATCAAAAAGAACAAGCCCAACTCCGCGAAATCTCCGCCTCGGCAAAAATCCAATCCGAACGGCACGCGGCATCGGTGACAATTTTAGACAGCGAGTCCGCGAGAGAAACAACAGAACTCTCTCAGAGATGCGTTCTTTCCGACGCGTCCACGGCACTCTCTGGGCAGGCCAACTCGGCTCATGAAGCAGTCTTGAGGCTCTTTTCCTGAGAAGTCCATGCGGCAACTCTCATTCCGTGCCTTCCACCTGCAATGGTGGACATGTCGGCTTAATATTTCAGGGTGAACAGCGCCTCTCGATTTCCCTCGTTTTGGATTGCGCTGGGTGGGGCCTTGGGTGCGCTGTGTCGATACGGTGTGGAATGCGGTGCGGATCGCTTGTTGCATTCCGGCGCAGGATTTCCTTGGGCCACTTTCGGCGTCAACCTCGCTGGTGCCTTCCTGCTCGGTTGGATTCTCTCGCGTGCCGCAACTGGCGGATCCGGAGGCGAGTGGCTGCGCCTGTTTGCAGGAATCGGCTTCTGTGGCGCGTTCACGACTTTTTCGAGTGTGAATCTTGAGATGGTTGAACTGGCGGACTCGGGTTCACTCGCCCTGGCAGCGGTCTACTTTGTATCAAGCTTTGTCTGCGGCATCGCCATTGCATGGGTTGGCACAGGCTTTGGTTTAAAACCTCGGAAAGTTTGTTGATGGAAATTCTCCTCATAGCCTTGCTTGGATCCATCGGGTCACTCGTGCGGTATCACCTCGGAGGCTATGTTCATTCCAGCGCAAACCGCGCATTGGCATCCGAGGCGGAATTTCCTTTCGGCACGCTTTTTGTCAATGCGGTTGGTTCGCTGATTCTCGGTCTCACAGCCGGGCTCTTTTCCGAGCAGATGATTCCACATATCTATTCCGTAGTAATAGGTGTGGGGTTCTGCGGTTCGCTTACCACATTTTCAACGCTGGCTGTCGATCTGCAACGATTTGTCAGAGACCGGCGGCTTTTGTTTTTTGCGGTCTACCTTGCTGCCTCGACTCTTAGCGGCATTGGTTCTGTGCTACTGGGTTTTGCAATAGCCCGTATTGTCAGCTAACGAGTGATGCTCGTTGATGGGGAATTTTTTCACCAAGCTCTTGCTAAAATTGTTTGAAGAACCTATCAAAGAGGGCTTATGCCAAATCTTACAAAGAACAATCTCGTCAAGACAATCAGCGATAAAACCGGTCTCACCCAGCAAGAGGTTTTTAGCGTGGTTCAATTGACACTCGAAGGAATCACTGAGGGTCTCGCCACGGGAAATAATGTGGAACTTCGTAACTTCGGAGTTTTTGAAGTCCGTCTCACCAAAAAGCGCGTCGGTCGTAATCCTAAAAAGCCACAAGAAACAGTGGAAATTCCTCCGCGTGCCATCGTAAAATTCACCTCTGGAAAAATCATGCGCCAGCGTGTGCTGCTACGCACTGAAGAGCTGAGCCAAGACCGCGCTCAAGCCGCCTGATTTACTTGGGCTGCAGGCTCATACCAATGTCTTTTAGGTTGCAGATTTTCAGAGGCATTTGTGTAGGTCGGGCGTCTCGCCTGACAGAGAACGACATACACCCGCAGGCCTCCGGCTTGGAGCCTACAACTCGGAAAGCGAGACGCCAGCGCTACATTTCAGAAGTCTCAAGGCAAACGGCTTTTGGTATCACTTGTCTCCGAAAGAAATTCCGACCGATCGTGCCGCTGCGACGGTTTCGGAATCCTCCTCCACGGTGCGCAAGGCGCCCACGGCCTTGGCAATAGCCACTCCGCCGACGCGATATTGCTGATAGCTTACCATCTGGCCAAATTTCCGCTGCGCGATGAGGCGCACGGCCCCCACGCCGAAGCGTGTCGCTAAAATCCGGTCAAGAGCGCTGGGCGTTCCCCCTCGTTGGAAATGACCCAGTGCGACAGAGCGGGCTTCCTGTCCAATTAACGCCTCCAGTTGTTCCGCCAGGCGCTCGCCGATGCCGCCAAGCCGCACTTCGCCCTGAGAGCGTCATTTGGCTCTGTTTCCCTCACCCACTTCGGCTACGGAGCGCCCGCGATTGGTTGTTCCAAGAATTCGTCCATCCATGGGCATGATGTCATCGATACCGTTGGGGTCGAGTTTCCTGTAGCGCACGGGCGTGATCATGCCTTCGTAGCCATCGGCGAATCCGATCACCTTCCACCCGCGCTCAGCGGCCGCGCGAACCACTCCGCGCATGACTGCGTTTAGCCTGGGACAGTCTTTACTGATCGCAAGAACTCCGATTTTGTGTGGGCTCTTTTTTCACCAGCCCATTCTGGGGCAAAATCAATGCCACGCTGTCAGACTCGGCGAATCCAGCTGTAAGGGATGGCTCCGTGTGAGAGCATCCAGTCGTTGAACTTCTTGAGTGGCCAACCTGCTCCAATCACGAGTTGGCGGTGGAGTTTTTCCACTTCGAGTCGGCCGAGGAGATAGCTCATCGGAACCGTGGGGCTTGAAGTATACCAATTCACATCGGCCGCTGAGCGTGCGCGGGTGAATCCCACTCCATTTTGAAGACGCTTGGCCGCTGTGGCATGGTTCAGCGCGCCGTCGTGGAGCCCGCAGTCAATGACGATGCGGTGGGCGCGCCAAAGAGCATCGTGAAGTTGAATCAATTCCGCTCCTGGAATCTCCACCAGACCATGTTCCACAGAGAGCTTCTCGCACCACATCGTCCAGCCCTCGTAGAAAATGGAGTGGGCAAAAAGACGGCGCAGGCGGCTGGTGTGCTGAAATTGGACCACAAATTGCAGGTGGTGGCCGGGGTAGGCTTCGTGGACGGTCGTGAGTTCCAAGCCGTGATGTTGGCGGATTTCGGCAAGTTTTTTATCTGGATTTTCTTGATCCAGACTCAGATCGTTCACCCAGAAGATGCCGGTTTGGTCTTTGGCAAATGGCTCGGGCGCGCTGTAGGCGGCCGTGGGAAATTGGTGCTTTAAAAACGGCGGCACGGGCAGAACCTTCAGCGTGTCGCCTTTGGGAAGCGTCACCAGACCGAGTTTTGCCAAGCGGGCTTTGATATTCGAAGTGGCCTCGCGGTAAATCTCGAGCAGCGGTAGCTCGGGAGTCCATCCGGCAGCGGCCCGATCTATCAATTCCCGCGATGTCTTGCGTCCATGACGGCGGGCGGCACGCTCCAGAAGGAATTCATGGTGCGCGATCTCGTATTCGCCAAGCGCGCGGGCCTCGGGGAGGGAGATATCGAGGCCGAGTTGCTCATGAATGAGGAATTCGAAGCGTTCGCGCCCGATCGAGAAGCCACCTTTGGGACCTGTCTTTTTATTGGCGATAACGGCGGCGAATTCCTCGAAGGCCTTGGCGGCGGATTGCAGCGTCAGGGCAAGGGGCTTGGGTTTGCTGGAAAGGCTGCAAAGCTCGGGCTCCAAGCCGTGGAGAAATTCGACAGCCCCGGCGCAGGACTGCACGCCCAGCGAGGTCCAAAGGGGTTCGGGTGATTCGATGCATTCCAGGCCCGCGCGCAGGTAGGCGGGAATTTTTTTCAGGCGGGATTCAATGGCAGGGAGCGCTTGGCGCAGTTTCCCGGCATTTCTCACCACGAGTTCAAAGATCGAGTCGATGGCTGCATTGGAGTGTGCCTGGGGATTGGTGCGCCAGCGCAGGAGATCGCGCTCGGAGAGCAGATCCGTGCGGAGTCGCGCGAGCAGGCCTCGGCGGTCGAGCCAGTCGTCGCCTTGAAAAGCCGATTCTGGCAAGGCCTCTACGGCATTCAGCGTTCGCTCCAGAAGGGTGATGTGTTTTCGATGAGTGTCCGGGGTGTTTCGGCTCAGTTGGGCATCATATTCATGAAAGCCGAGCTTGCTGGCCTGTTCGGGAAACAACTCGCAGGATTCCTCAAGCCAGTTTTTCGCAAGCGAAGCGAAGTTGGCGCGGATTTTGGCCTCGGCGGGATTTGGGGGCGTGGATTTAAGAGCGGTTTTCAATGGGATTTGTGGTTGGAAAAGTAGCGTTTGGATTCAGCTACAATAACGCCGCTGAGCAGGAGGAGCGCAACAATGTTCGGGATGGCCATAAGCCCATGGGCGCATCTGAGAAATCAACGATGGCGCAGAATTTTGAAATAGAACTTATGCCTCCGAGGACGGCGGTCGGCGATACCAGTGTGGGCACAATGTCGGCACCAATTTTCAAATTCGCGTCCGAATCTGCAAACGGGAGGGTTTTTTAATTTGGCACAATCATGTTCGTGATGACGCTGCATGAATCCTGTGCGGACGGTCAGGAAAAGATGGGTTTCGAATAGAAGCGCAATGAGCCACGGTCCCCGCACCAATGACGCACCTTTTTCCGTGAGTTTGTTGAGTGTCTCCGTGGCCACAACCAATATCCCGCCGCTTCGGACCTGCAAGGAAGAACCCGATTCCGTTCAACCTCCCCGCAGAGAATTCAAAATATCCAGCGTCTCCCGTGCGTTGCGCTGCATGGAATACTCTTCGGCAAGTTTGAGGCACACAGGGCGGGCCTCGGTTCGGCGGTCGGCATCCCTCCACGATTCGATCGCCTCGGCCAATGCGAGCGCGTCCCCGGCCGAAACGACGCTCCCATGGATTTCGGGTGTCATGATTTCGGCAAAGCCGTTGGCGTTTGTGGTAATGATGGGCAGTCCCGCCGCGAGGGCTTCGAGGCAGGCATTTGAGAAGGGGTCATACCATGTCGGCAGAGTCATGACATCCGCTGCTGCAAAGAGGGTGGCGATATCCGAAACCGGGCCAAGGAAGTGGACATTCCCGCCGGGGTAGAGATCCGCCGGGCCGCGTCCCGCAACGAGCAGCGTGGCGTCATCCACCATCCCCATGGCTTTGATGGCGATTGCAAGGCCCTTGCGTTCCCAGCCGGTGCCGAGGAAAAGCACGCAAAATGTGTCGGGAGAAATACCAAGGCGGTGGCGGGCCTCTTCGCGTGGAGGGAGCTGGGTGATGAGATGGATGCCGTTGTAGACAACGCGAACGCGGACCCCTGGAAAATCAAAGTGGGTGAGAATTTCGTCGCGGATCATCTTGGAGTTCGCGATGACAAGACGCGTCTTGGCTGGATCGAAAACTGCACGCTCCAAATCCAGAATCTCCGGGTGTTTACGGTTCATCCAGCGTGTGGCCCTTTTCCAGAAGGGCTCAAAGGCATCGCGCCGTGCGAGCCATGCGGCGTGCACGCCATCGCCCGCTCGGTAGATGTCGCATCCTGGAACGCGTTCCATGCTGAAGTGGATATCGCATCCCGTGCGGGTTGATTGAAAAACTGCGGCAAACTCGCGTGGCGACTTGCCGGGCAGACGGAGAATTTCGCCATAGGGCCAGCGCTCGGCGGGCCAGTCGGAAGTTGTGATGAGGGTGGTATCCTGCCCCGAGCCTTGGAGAAAGGAGGCAAGGCGGATGAGATAGGCTTCTGCGCCCCCTGTGCTCGAGTGACCGCGGCGGACGAAGCCAATTTTCATCAGACGCGCGCGCTTGGATGGTCGCTCTCCGGCTTGGGAGGGCGGCCGAGAAGGCAGGACATGGATTCACGCGGGGGCTTGCCTTCATGAAGGACGGCGCAGACTTCAGCCGTGATGGGGGCGTCGATGCCAAGCCGCTTCGCGCATTCGGATGCGCTCAAGGTCGTCGGCACACCTTCGGCCACGGTTTTGAGCGAGGCGATGATCTCGGCTGGTTTCTCGCCGCGCCCGAGGCGTTCACCGAATTGCCGGTTCCGGCTCTGCTTGCTGAAGCAGGTGACCATGAGATCGCCTGCGCCGCTGAGGCCGAAGAAGGTTTCCCGGCGACCCCCCATGGCCATGCCGAGGCGGGTCATCTCCGCGAGCGAGCGTGTCACAAGCGCCGCCTTGGCATTGTCGCCCATGCCAAATCCGTCGCACACGCCTGCAGCGATGGCGTAAATATTTTTCAAGGCACCGCCAAGCTGGATGCCGATCACGTCGTCACTCGTGTAGGCGCGGAATCCCTTGGAGGAAAAAATACGCTGCAGAGGTTCGAGCAAATCCGCATGCTCCGAACCGATCACGCTGGCGGCCGGGATGTGGCGGGCGATTTCCGGAGCAAGGTTTGGTCCGGAAAGGACGGCCAAGCGGCATCTCGGCAAGAACTCGGTGAGAACCTGACTCATAAGCAAGCCGGTGCCGCATTCAATGCCCTTTGTGCAGGAAACAACCACCGTGCCATCAGGGGGATTCAAGGCTGCAAGAGCCCTCGCGGTTTCCCTCATCGCCTTGGACGGGACGACCATCACGATGAGGTCGGCAGAGCCCGCTTCTTTTAAATTGGCCGTGGCGTGGACATTTTTCGGGAGGTTGATTCCGGGAAGGTATTGCGAGTTTGTGTGGTGGGCATTGATATCCAACGCTACAGCGGGATTGTGTGCCCAGATCGTAACGGGAAGGCCGTGCTCGGATGTCAGGAGGGCGAGTGCCGTTCCCCAGCTCCCGCCGCCGATGATGCCGATTTTTTTGAACATGATTCAGGATGCGGGCCGTGCTTTTTTTTCAAAGCGTTTTTCTGTTCCGGCGAAGAGTCGGGCGATGTTTGATTTATGGCGCCAGATGGCAAGCAGGCACATGACTCCTGCGATGCCAGTGCGCAACGGGTCGCCCTGCCCAAGGACCCACATGATGGCTGCGCCCATCGGCAATGCCACGGCCGCACCGAGGGATGCCACCGAGACATACCGGGTCGAGAAAAAGAGGGCGAGCCAGACGAGTAGGCCGAAGGCAAAAACCGGCGGTGGAAAAAGCGCGAGCATGATACCGGCTGCCGTGGCGATGCCTTTGCCACCTTGGAAGCGCAGCCAGACCGGATAAGTGTGGCCGACCATGGCAAAGATAGCTCCCAGAACGCCGGCGTTGATGACAACGCCCTGTGGAGCGCCGTAGAATTTCAGGGCGATAAAAAAAGCGGACATCACGGCAAGCCAGCCCTTGAAGGCATCGAGTGCAAACACCGTGTAGCCCCACTTTTTTCCAAGGATGCGGAGGGCGTTTGTGGCACCTGTGCTGCCGCTGCCTTCCTTGCGCAAATCCACGCCTTGAATGCGTCCGGCGAGGAAGCCCCATGGAACCGAGCCGAGAATGTAGGCTTGAAGAACGGCGATCAGGTATAGGGTCACGAGCGAAGCAATCCCTGTTGGCGCCCTCCGTCTCAAGAAAAATCCTACGCAGCTTTTCGCTCTTGGCAGAAAGCCTGTTTGAATCATGATTCGAAAGTGAATTCAGGCAATCCCCTATCTTTGAGAAAACTTGTTTATGAAGTTGGCTCGGTGGATGAAGTCGGTCTGGGGGAAAGGGTCGCGAAATACGCGACACGCAGTGTGAAGAAGGAGTCGAAAATCTTTGCCCTGCGACTGGCCAGTTCCATGGTTGACCTCACGACCCTCGAGGGCAAGGACACGGCAGGCAAAGTGGCGGCGCTCTGTCTGAAGGCTCTCCATCCGCACGATGGAGCCAGCGTTCCCTGCGCGGCGGCGGTTTGTGTTTATCCTTCGATGGTTCGCCACGCGAAGCCGATCCTGCGAGGAACAAGTGTGAAAATTGCCTCCGTGGCGACAGCTTTTCCCTCTGGACAAGCCCCCTTGGCAACGCGGCTCGCGGAGGTGCGGGGGGCTGTGGCGGATGGTGCCGACGAGATCGACATGGTGATCAATCGCGGTGCGTTCCTGGCCGGGGAGCTGAATCTCGTGCAGGATGAGATCTGCGCAGTTCGCGAGGCGTGCGGAAAATCGACGCTCAAAGTGATCTTGGAGACGAGTGAACTCGAGACAGGTGATAACATCCGGGCCGCTTCCTTTCTCGCCATGCAAGTCCTTCGCGAGGGGGATTTCATCAAAACAAGCACAGGCAAAACGGCTGCCAACGCCACATTGGCAAACAACCAGATCATGCTCGACGCCATCCGTGACCATTATTTCGCCACTGGCGTGGAAATTGCCATGAAGCCTGCGGGTGGTATTCGCACGGCCAAGCAGGCGGTCACTTTTCTCATAGCTGTGAAGGAAACTCTCGGAGACCGCTGGCTCAACAACACCCGCTACCGCTTCGGCGCCTCCGCGCTCCTCAACGACCTTGCGCGTCAACTCCTGAAGGAAAAAACCGGCCGGTATCAGGCGCCCTACACTTTCAGCGAAGCCTCAGGAAGCTACTAAACCATGCCTACCAAACGACCGAACAATCCCGCCCGAGAGCTCCTCTTTGGCGACCTCTGGGAATTCGACCCAGCCCCGGAAACGGCGGACCCGAATATCGCGCCCCGCTACCAGCTTTTCATCAACGGAAAATTCACCGCGCCAAAGTCGAAAAAGTATTTCGATAGCATCAGCCCGCGAAACGAGGCGAAGGTTTCGGAGATCGCTCTTGCCGGCGAGTCCGATGTGAATGCCGCCTTCGAGGCCGCAACGGCGGCATTTTCCAAGTGGAGCAAGACTCCCGGCGCGGAGCGCGGGAAGTATCTCTACCGCATAGCCCGCCTGCTCCAGGACCGTGCGCGCGAGTTTGCCGTGGCGGAGACGATCGATGGAGGCAAGCCGATCCGCGAGTCGCGGGACTTCGATTTGCCGATGGCCGCCGCGCATTTCTTCTACCACGCCGGTTGGGCGGACAAGCTCGACTGCGCCATGCCGGGCCGCCGCCTAGAACCACTCGGCGTGGCGGGCCAGATCATTCCTTGGAATTTTCCCCTCCTGATGATGGCGTGGAAAATCGCCCCGGCGCTCGCCACGGGAAATACCGTCGTCATCAAGCCTGCGGAAACGACTTCCGTGACGGCCATGAATTTCGCATCCATCCTGCAGGACGCCGGTCTGCCACCGGGGGTGGTGAATATCGTCACAGGCGCGCGTGAGACCGGCGCGGCCATCGTGGGCCATCCCGCAGCGGCCAAGATCGCCTTCACCGGATCAACGGCCGTCGGCAAATGGATTCAGCGCGAACTCGCCGGCTCAGACAAACGCCTCACGCTGGAACTCGGAGGCAAGGCGGCAAATATTGTTTTTGAGGATGCTCCGATCGACCAAGCTGTCGAGGGCATCGTGAATGGTATTTTCTTCAACCAAGGCCATGTCTGCTGCGCTGGCTCCCGCCTGCTTGTCCAGGAATCCATCGCCTCCGAGGTGCTCCGGAAACTCAAGCTCCGCATGCGCCACCTTCGCGTTGGTGATCCCCTCGACAAAAACACCGACATCGGCGCCATCAACTCGCTCGCCCAACTCCAGAAAATTCGCGACCTCGTGCAGGGCGGTATCCGCGAGGGGGCTGAGATTTTTCAGACCGAATGCCGATTTCCGAAAAAAGGTTTCTACTTTGCGCCCACCCTTTTTTCCGGCGTCTCTTCGAGCCACCGCATCGCGCAGGAGGAAATCTTCGGGCCGGTCCTCTCGATTCTCACTTTTCGCACGCCTGAGGAGGCGATCGAGAAAGCGAACAATACTCCCTATGGCCTCAGCGCGGGCGTATGGACCGACAAGGGGTCTCGGATTTTAAAGATGTCGGCCGAACTCAAGGCCGGCGTTGTTTGGGCCAACACCTACAACAAATTCGACCCCGCCTCGCCCTTCGGTGGGTTCAAGGAGTCCGGCTTCGGGCGCGAGGGGGGAAAACAGGGCCTGCTGGACTACGCAAAACTCGCCTGACACCCCTTAAAAAATTCCATGAATCGTCTTCCCATCACAAAAACTCCCAAATGCCTCGTCGGCGGAGCATTCATCCGCTCCGAGAGCGGGCGCGTGTATCCGCTTCAGGATTCATCCGGTGAATTCTTTGCAAACATCCCGCTCTGCACGCGCAAGGATCTCCGCAACGCGGTTGAGGCCGCAGCGAAGGCTTTTTCCTCTTGGTCCGCCCGCAGCGCCTATAATCGGGGGCAAATCCTTTACAGGCTTGCCGAAATGATCGAGCCGCGCGCGGAAGAATTGGTCTGTGCCATCATGACCACGCAACCCGACCGCCCGGCCGCGGAGCGCGAGGTCCAAACAACCATCGACCGCATCGTTCACTATGCGGGATGGACCGATAAATACGGACCCCTGCTCGGCAGCGTGAACCCCGTTGCAAGTTCGCATTTCAATTTCACACTCATCGAGCCAATGGGAATTGTTGGCATCATTGCCCCCGAAGAATCGCCGCTGCTCGGCCTCCTCTCGATGATCCTGCCTGCCATCACAAGCGGCAATGCGGTCGTCGCCCTCGCTTCGCCCTCGCTCCCGTATCCATCGATTCTGCTCGGAGAAATACTCGCCGTGAGTGACCTTCCCGCTGGAGTGGTCAATATTCTCACCGGTGCGCGGGCGGATATCCTGCCAACGATGGCCACGCACGAACACATCCGTGCGGTCTATGCGTGCACTGACAAGGCTGGTCGGACGGAAATGCAAAAAGGCTGCGCTGAAAGCGTGAAGCGAGCGGTTTTTCTCGATGAGGAAAAAACTATTGACTGGCATTCTGAAAACGCCCGAGGGCTCGATAAAATTCGTCCTTTTGTGGAATCCAAAACCGTCTGGCACCCCATCGGCAACTGATGCAACAGGTCAAAGACACGCTTCGTGCCACCGTGCGTATAGGATACGACGGCAAGGTTTATAAACAATTTCGCGGCCCCAAAGCGGAGGAGCGCTTCGCAAACGAGGTGAAGGTATTGCGCTACCTCGAAAAGAAGGCCTGCCCATTCGTTCCGAGGCTCGTGGAGAGCGATGCGGAGGAGCTCAAAATGGTGACCACGAACTGCGGGACGCGCGTTGACCATCTGGACGACGCCCGCTGCCGCGAGTTGTTCGCCGAACTCGAGCCCTACGGTGTGCGTCACGACGACGCCGACATACGGAATGTCACCTACCGCCAGTCCGACGGAAGATTTTGCCTCATCGATTTCGAGTTCGCCACAATCTTGGAGCCTGAGGAATGAGCGACAATCCCACCTCGATCAAAGGCCTCACGTGGTCCGGCCACACGGACTGCGGGAAGGTCCGTAAAAACAACGAGGATTCGTTCCTCGGCTTGCTCGTTGATGCGCAAGGCGCGCAGTTGCTCGGCAAAATCGGCGAGGCCGAAGTCGCTAAAGCCGATTTTGTTTTTGCCGTGAGCGACGGGATGGGCGGGGCAATGGCTGGCGAGTTTGCGAGTAAGATCGCCGTGGAAAAAATCACGAAGCTCCTGCCTCCTGTCTTCGCACAAGGGGCTTCAGGCATTTCCAGCGGATTCCGCGATGTGCTTCAGGAGGTCTTTGTCGAAATCCATGGAGCGCTTCTCTATCTCGGTTCCTGTTATGACGAGTGCCGCGGCATGGGTGCCACGCTAAGCCTTTGTTGGTTCACGCCTGGCTGGATGTATTTCGCCCATGTTGGCGATAGCCGCATTTATTTCCTGCCGGCGGCAGGCGGCATGAAGCAGATCACCGACGATGACACCTATGTCGGCTGGCTTTTTCGAAATGGCCAAATCAACGAGCGTGAGGCGAAAAGTCATCCTCGGCGGAATATGCTGCAAAAAGTTCTTGGCGCGGATTCGCAACAGATCGAACCCCAAGCCGGAGCTGTGGGACTCGAGCCGGGCGACCGCTTCCTGCTCTGCACGGATGGTGTGACCGATGGGCTCTTCGATAGTCGCATCGAAGAAATCCTGCGTAATACCCCCCGCGAGGCCGCACCGGCGCTCGTTCGCGAGGCGATCGCAGCTTCCGGCCGTGACAATGCGACTGCGATGGTGGTGGATATTGCCGGGTAGTTTCTTTTGAAAACTTGGCGCACCGACTTTGGCGGTGCTACTATGTAGCACTTCATGCAACAGCCGCCTGTCACCAAATACTGGCCTTTTCCGCAGGTCGATCTTCCCGACCGCCAGTGGCCGAACCGCACTCTGAACTCCGCTCCCGTTTGGTGCAGCGTAGATCTTCGCGACGGCAACCAGGCGCTCGCGCAGCCCATGAGCGTGGAGGAAAAGCTCGAATATTTCGAAATGCTCGTCGGTATAGGTTTCAAGGAGATCGAAATCGGCTTTCCATCCGCTTCACAGATCGAATTCGATTTTTGCCGCCGTCTCATCGAGGAGAATCTGATCCCGCATGATGTCTCGATTCAGATCCTCTGCCAGTGCCGCGAGGATCTCATCGTCCGCTCGTTAGAGGCGTTGCGCGGAGCGAGGAACATCATCTTCCACCTCTACAACTCGACCTCGCCGAAGCAGCGCGAGTATGTCTTCAACGCAACCCGCGAGCAGATCGTCTCCATCGCCACGCATGCGGTTTCGTTTTTGAAGGAAAAAAAGCAGCCGCTCGTCGCCGAGGGCTCGCGCATCCGTCTCGAATACTCGCCGGAAAGCTTCACGAGCACGGAACTCGATTTCGCCCTCCAGATTTGCGAGGCCGTCACCGATGTCTGGCAGCCGACAGCGGAAAACAAAATCATCCTCAACCTCCCGGCCACGGTCGAATACGCGACGCCGAATATCCACGCCGACCAGATCGAGTGGATGTCCCGCCATCTGACCCGCCGCGCTCTCACCACGCTTTCGCTGCACACGCACAACGACCGCGGCACCGGCACGGCTGCCACGGAGTTGGGCCTCCTCGCGGGAGCCGACCGCGTCGAGGGGACGCTCTTCGGAGTCGGCGAGCGCACCGGCAACCTCGATATCGTCACGGTCGCGCTGAATCTCTACACGCACGGCATTCATCCCCGCCTCGACCTCAGCCGCCTCAACGCGATCCGCGATATCTACGAGCGTTGCACCCGCATGGAAGTCCATCCCCGCCATCCCTACGCCGGCGACCTCGCTTTCACGGCCTTCAGCGGTTCGCATCAGGATGCCATTAAAAAATCATGGTCGCGCCAGAACGAAGGCAGTCCTTGGGACACCCTCTACATTCCGATCGATCCCGCCGATATCGGCCGCAGCTACAAAGCGATCATCCGCATTAATTCCCAGTCCGGCAAAGGCGGCGTCGCTTACATCCTCGAAACGGAATTCGGCTACCAGCTTCCCAAGTCGCTCCAAAAGGAACTCGGCCGCATCGTCAATGCCGTCTCGGATGAAAAAGGCACCGAACTCGAAGCTGAGGAAATTCACGAGCTTTTCCTCAAAACCTATGTCCTACGGGAAGGCGCAGTTAGCCTCCGCGAATGCCGAGCCATCGAGCGAGGTGAGCATGTGACGATTGAAGCCGACCTCGTCCTCAGAGGCGATCCTGTCACGGTTCGCGGTTCCGGCAATGGCCCGATCGCCGCTTTCGTTGCCGCACTCGGACAAACAAATCTCCCGCCTTTTGAAATCCAAAGCTACTCTGAGCACTCGCTCGGCGCCGGAGCTGACGCCCGCGCGGTGAGCTACATCGAAATCAAAACCGCCGCCGCCCGCACCTTCTTCGGAGTCGGAAGCGACACCAACATCGAGCTCGCCTCTATCCACGCCATCATCAGCGCCCTGAACCGCTCCACCCGATAATACCTCCATGAAAACCCTCGTCACCGGCTCCTCCGGCCTCATTGGTTCCGAAGTCTCGATCTTTTTCGCCCGCCAGGGCTGCTCCATCCACGGGGTGGACAACAACCAGCGCGCGGCCTTTTTTGGACCTCAAGGCGACACGCGCTGGAACCAAAAACGCCTCGCCGACATCATCCCCGGCTTCACTCACCACGAACTCGACATTCGCGACCGGCAGAGCGTTCTCGAGCTCGTTGCAAAAATTAAGCCCGACATCATCATCCACACCGCCGCACAGCCCTCGCACGACCGCGCGGCTGCGATTCCTTTTGATGACTTCGACACCAACGCCGTCGGCACGCTGAACCTCCTCGAAGCTGCTCGCCAAGCCTGCCCCGAGTCGCCGTTTGTCCACATGTCCACGAACAAGGTTTACGGCGACCGTCCAAATACCATCCCGCTTCGCGAACTCGACACGCGCTGGGATTACGACGATCCCGCCTACGAACACGGTATCGCCGAATCCTTCTCGATCGACCAATCGAAACACTCCCTCTTCGGCGCCTCCAAAGTTGCGGCGGATGTCATGGTGCAGGAATACGGTCGCTATTTCGACATGCCCACCTGCTGTCTGCGCGGCGGCTGCCTCACCGGCCCGAACCACTCCGGCGTGGAGCTCCACGGCTTCCTCAGCTACCTCGTGAAATGCAACCTCGAAGGCCGCGAATACAAGGTCTACGGCTACAAAGGCAAGCAGGTGCGCGATAACATCCACAGCGAGGATGTGGCCCGCTTTATGTGGGAATTCTGTAAAGCCCCGCGCATCGCGGAGGTTTACAACCTCGGTGGTGGAAAACAAAACTCCTGCTCGATCCTCGAAGCCTTCCAGATCGCCGAGTCCTTCACCGGAAAAAAACAAATCTTCACCTATGTGGACCAAAATCGCATCGGCGACCACATCTGCTACTACAGCGACCTCCGGAAAATGAAATCCCACTACCCGGCGTGGGACATCACCATCAGCCTCACCGAAACTATCCGCCAAATCGTTGAAGCTTGGAAGACACGCGGATAAAAACCTCCCATGCGCCAATACCGCCCTGATGTGGAAAGGCAAAAGCGGCTTTATTCCTTAATGAAGTCGCAAGCCCTGCTGAGGCGCTGGCAAGGCAAGCCCCCGATCAACACGGCCATCGCCGAAGGCCGCAAACAAATCTCGGACAACTCGGAAGCCTGGCTCCCCGGAGGCGTGAAATGCGTTGCCGACGCCATCTGGATTTCCGAACGCATCAAAGAAACCATGCAGGAATGGAAAATCCCGTTACCACGCCAGGATTGATCGCTCACCTCGCCTCCAAGCAACGCGTTGTCATGCTTGGAGGCTTGGCCATTGTTTCACACGGCCTCGCCCGGCCTACTTTTGACGCCGATATCTGGCTCGACCCGCTACTGACTCTCGAGGATTGGTGCACTGAAGTATTGGATCTGAAAAGACTTTGCCCCCATCTCAAGATTCTGGCCTCGGCTGTGTGGACGGAAATCCCGGATGCCAAGCTTGCAGATATTGTCGAGAGGGATGGGGCCATTCGAATCTCTGGAGCAACCCAACCAATCGATGTTTTTCGATGTTCCAATGAAATTCCCATCGCAGAGTTTGAATCTGCGTGGATGCGTTCACTCCCACTCCAGGACGGAACGCGCCTGCCAGATGAAATCGACCTTCTCACGACCAAACAACTCACTGGCCGCGACAAGGACATGATGGATATAGCTTTCCTCGAAAACAAGGCTGAAAAGCGTTATATCCTTGAACTTCAATGTTCTTCAGCTGAGAAGGCCATTCAAATGCTTCAAAGATTTCTTACTCCAAGAGTGGCCGAACAAGCTCTCTCCCACTCAGATGCTGAAGTGAGGAGCCTTGCTTTGCGTTATCTTAGTGAGTTGGCAAACGCTAATGATCCCTTTGCCGCTGAAATCTTAAAATCCATCGGTCAATAGTCCCGCCTTGCATGAGGCGTCCCGGGGATCACGCCCGCCTCGGGCGTCCCTGCCTGCGCCCTCGCTGGCCGTGTTTGCAAAAATCTGCCATCGACTTGCGCCTAGTCGATTCCTAATCTATATAGATTTTCATGGCAATTACATATTCAGTCACAGAGGCACAGGCTGGGTTGCCTTCCATTTTGCGTCAAGCCGAGGATCAGCCGGTTATCATCACCCGTCGTGACAAAACAGTGGGTTACATTCTTTCACCCGAGAGATTTGAAGCCATGCTGGAAACCATGGAAATCATGGCAAACCCCGAGGCCATGGATGCAATCCGGAACTACAAAGCGGGCAAGACGAAATTCCTGCCGCTTGATTCTCTTGACGAAGCTCCATGAGGGTCAACATCTCGGAGCAAGTGAGAGTTTTCGTTCTTTGTCTTGCTCCTGAACCGAGAAAGCGTCTCCGCCAAGCGCTGCGCCTGCTTGAAGATGAAAAGGGAGACATCAAGGTTTTGGAGCATGAGCTCCAAGGATTTTTCAGACTGCGGGTGAGATCATATCGGGTTATCCTCGCCTACCGCGAGGAACAATCCACCGGCACCATTGAGATCGACTGTCTTTTTTGTGAGCGACGCTCCATTGTTTATGAAGTTTTTGCTGCGATGAGCTCGACATTGCGAGGTCGTTGATTTTTCCCTCCCCGTCGCTCGGCAAAACGCTAAAAAGCCCATCACCACATGAAAATCCTCCTCACTGGCATTTGCGGCTTCGCTGGATCCGTGATCACACGCACTCTGCTCGAGCATTGGGCCGACCTGCAGATTCTCGGCCTCGACAATCTTTCGCGCAAAGGCAGCGAGACGAATCTCGAGCCGCTCCGTGCGCTGGGCTGCGATATCCGCGTCGGCGATGTGCGTGACCGGACCATGCTCGAAAGTTTTCCGGCAGTGGATTGGATCATCGACTGCGCGGCTAATCCCAGTGTGCTTGCCGGGGTGGATGGTTCCTCGAGCCGCGATCTGGTGGACCAGAATCTCTACGGCACCGTGAATCTCCTGGAACTCTGCAAATCCTGGAGGGCCGGATTCACTCTACTCTCCACCAGCCGAGTCTATTCGATCGCCGCGCTCGCAGGCTTGCCAATGGAAAAAACTCCGACCCGCTTTGAGTTGCCATCCACCGCATCAGGTTCCGGCTGGTCGCGTAGCGGAATCACCGAGCAGTTTTCCACCGCGCCACCGGTCAGTCTCTACGGCAGCACGAAGCTCTGCTCAGAATGGCTCGCCCTCGAATACGGCGACGCCTACGGGTTTCCCGTCTGGATCAATCGCTGCGGCGTCCTCGCCGGTGCGGGACAATTCGGCAAAGCAGACCAGGGCATCTTCTCCTTTTGGATTCACTCCTGGCGCGCTGGGCGTCCGCTGAAATACATCGGCTTCGGCGGCTCGGGACTCCAAGTCCGCGACTGCCTGCATCCGGGGGATATCGCCCCGCTACTTCTCGCGCAGATCGATTTTCGCGGCACGGAAAAACCCCGCATCGTCAACCTCGCCGGTGGTCATGAAAACTCCATGTCCCTCCGCGAACTCTCCGCATGGTGCGCGGAAAAAATCGGCCCCGCTCTCGCCATCAACGACCCGAATCACATTTCCAGCGACCAATCCAGCCGCCCGTTCGACATTCCTTGGGCTATCCTCGACCCCGCCCTTGCCAGCGAAGCGTGGGGTTGGAAACCCAGCACCACACTGCCTCAAATCCTCGACGAAATCCGCTCGCACGCTGAAGAAAACCCCGCTTGGCTCGATCTCGTAACAGGCTGACGGATTCCGCAAAGGCGGACTTGCTGGGATTTGCGGGATGGAAGGCCATGGAACTTACTCAAGCCTTGCCCTCCTGGTGGAGAGACGCGCTGACTTTTAGCTCTTGGCGAGTGGCTTGCCACAGAGCGCGGCAAAAGCCTTTCGCTGGGCGGGAGAAAGGAGAAGCTTCATCTCCTCTGCCTGCCGGTTGCGGTAGTCGCGCAGGATTTCAACGCGGTTTTTGTGCGATATGACACCGGAACCAAACGAGCGGTTCATTTCGGAGACGAATTCCAGTCCGCGTATGCGCAGAGCCTCGATGGAAGCAGATTGGCTGTTCGTGCACCGGAGTTGCTTCTGGATTTGCGGGGAAACCAGCATGCTGTAGCCAAGAATCTGGTTTTGGATTTCACTGAAGCGTGCGAATTGCACTGGGCTCAAGAGCGCCAAGGCTTGCGCGTTATTGCCATCAATGAGTGCAAAAAGTCTCTGGTCGGTGGTGAGACCGCTTGTTTCGCTGGAGCGCACTTTGAGGAGGCTTTGGGAGCGGGATTTCAGCTCACGACCGAGGTCATTGAGCTTGGCGGCTTGGTCACGGCCAAGACCGAGATCCGACCGGACGCTTGGCAACTCCATGAGCATGGTCACGGAACCAGGATAATCCGTCGCACGGGTCGTGGCGCGGAGAGGGGCCGTGGCAGTGAGGGCGACAACGAAGAGCGCAAGGAGTTTTGTTTTTAACATCTGGGGTTAGAAACTCTTTGCGATGATTTGTTCAAGTTGAACGATGTCAGCCGCGAATTTACGGATGCCTTCCGCGAGCTTGTCCGTGGCCATGTCATCCTCGTTCAGCATCCAGCGGAAAGTTTTTTCGTCCATCGCGATTTTCTCAACATCGGCCGCAGCCGCTGCGGAGGCGTCCAGCTTGCGGGTCACAGGGTCTGAGGAATCCTTGAGTTCCTGGAGAAGATCGGGAGCGATCGTAAGGAGATCGCAGCCGGCGAGCTCGCGAATCTGGCCGGTGTTCCGGAAGCTGGCACCCATGACTTGGGTGGTGTAGCCGAACTTCTTGTAGTAGGTGAAAATTTTCTGCACCGATTCCACGCCCGGGTCTTCGGCACCGACATATTGCTTGCCAGTTTTTGCCTTGTAGTAGTCGTAGATGCGGCCAACGAATGGCGAGATGAGCCGCACGCCGGCCTCCGCGCAGGCGATGGCCTGAGGAAGCGAGAAAAGAAGCGTCAGGTTGCAGTTGATGCCTTCTTTTTGGCAGATGGCTGCGGCTTGCGCGCCTTCCCATGTCGCTGCGATCTTGATCAGGACATGCTCGCGTTTTGTGCCAAGTTTTTCATAGAGGCCGATGAGGTAGCGGGCCTTCTCGACCGTCGCTTCGACATCAAAAGAAAGCCGGGCATCCACTTCAGTCGAAACGCGGCCTGGCACAATCGAGAGGATTTCGCGTCCGAAGGCGATGAGAAGGTCGTCGATAACCTTGCGGTGCAAGGCGGAACCACTGAGCGAGGAGTTGCGGTTGTCGGCGATGGCTTTTTCCAGAAGAGGCTTGTATTCCGCCTGCTGGACCGCCTTGAAAATGAGCGTGGGGTTGGTGGTGGCATCCTGCGGTTCGTAGGCGCGAATGCTTTCAAAATTGCCCGTGTCGGCGACGACAGTGGTGAATTGCTTGAGTTGGTCGAGTGCGTTGGGTTGGCTCATAAATCGGAAGTTAGGCTATCCTGTGAAAGCGCCTGCTCGAATGCAATCGGCAAATCAAGGTTCCCGCCGTATTTTAGAGCCTGAAAAAGGCTTCGGCAGTTCGCGTGGTGGCATCGGCAATTTCTTGGAGTGTTGCGCCACGCAGTGCAGCGATTTTCTCGGCGACAAGCCGAGTGTGGGCAGGCTCACAACGCTTGCCCCGTTGCGGCTCGGGTGCGAGGTAGGGGCAGTCGGTCTCGACCATGAAGGCATCCATGGGAATTGCGGCGACAACATCCCGCACAAGTGCCGCATTTTTGAATGTGACGATGCCGGTGAAGGAAACAAGGTGGCCGAGCGCAAGAATCTCTCGAGCCTGATCCGGCGTGTTGCCGAAGCAATGGAATACACCCCGAAGACGGCCTGTGTAGGCCTTCAAAATATCCACCGTGTCATTCCACGCATCGCGTTGGTGGATGACGACGTTGAGGCCGAATTCCGCCGCAAGGTCGAGTTGGGCCGCGAAGGCCTCCGCCTGTGCGGCTTGGTAGGCTCCATCCATAATCGCCGCTTGAGTGTCATTCGCTGTTTCCGCCTGCAAAGCGCTGATGCCCGCACTGGATGCGAGGGCCTCGGAGGGCAGCCGATGGAAATCCATGCCGGTCTCTCCGATAGCGGCGACCTTCGGGTGAGATGCAAGCGCGCGGATGCCTTCCAGCCAGCCTTCCGATTCCTCGTTGACGTAGGTGGGGTGGAGTCCCACAACCGCATAAACGCCATCGAACCTCTCCGCGAGCGCAACAGCCCGGCGGCTGCTCTCGAGGCATGTTCCAATGGTGATGATACGCTCCACACCGGCGCTGTGGGCGGCCATGATGACTTCCTCCAGGTTGTTTTCAAAGTCCGGATAATCCAAGTGGGCGTGTGTGTCGATGAGCATGCTCCGATCGTTCGATGAAGATGTGAGCGGGTTCAAGGGCAAAAGGACACTTCCTCAGGCGGGTGTCCGTTTTTCGAGCCATGCTGCGATGTCCGACACCACAAGATCGCGATCCCAATCATGCCAGAGGAGATGGTAGGCCTCTGGATAGTGGCACAGCGTTTTGTCCACAGCTGGGATTTTTTCAAACCAGGACTCGATCTGCGAAGACCTTACAAAGCAGTCCTTGCCGGCGGCGAGGACCAGCGTCGGCGCATTGATGCCCGCTGCCAATGAGGCGCTGTCATGGATCATTTTTTCAAGCTCAACCAAAAATCGTAAACTGAAGCCTTTGATGTGATGCGGCTTTTTACTCAGCTCATCCTGGTAGGCGCGATCCCTTGTCAGTGGCGGAGCGATGGATTTTCCGTTCACAAATCGACTTGGCGTGAGCCTGATACTTGGCGCGACACTTGCCGCACGGCGTAAAATCCATCTCAAAAATCCTGGCACTGGCCGCTTCAGGCCAACCACTGGCACAGATAAAACCACCCCATCGACGGCATGGCGGGACTCGCCTCTTCTGCTCGCCCACCCCACAAAGCCCGCCGCAAGAAGCGAACCCATGCTTTCACCCATGAGAAAAACCGGAAGACCCGTATAGGTTTTCCGCAAAGCGGAAACAAAAGTCGCTATATCGCGCATCTGCATTTCAAATTCCAGCGCCGCACCGCGTCGTGCGCCTATGTGGTCGCTGCCCTGCCCGCGGAGATCAAGCGCGTGGAATGCGTAGCCGGGAATCCGTGCCGGCAGGGGATGGAATTGCTCGCCCGAGCCGTTCATTCCGTGGATGCAGGCGACCACTGCGCGGCACTCATCCTGCGTCCAGGAATGGGCGCTACGAGGCTCGTTGTCATGTGTGGTCCAGGAAAATCTCATTGCCAATTTGTCAGGCGGGAATAAATCGGGAGTCATGTTTCGCCTCACCGCCCTTTTAGTCTTTTTTCAGACGCTTATCGCATACGCAGGTCAAATTGACCTCGCTCTTGTTCAATTTCCAGAAGTAAAAACCGCTATCGAACTCAACGCCGCGCTCGAGGGCGTGAACCTCGCCGAAATCACAAATGCTGACCGCACTGTTACAAAGGTGCCTGCTCTTCAAGGCGGCAGGGTTGTCTTTTTTCAGTCATTGCCATCCACGGATCAACTCGCTTCCTCGACACGCCTTGGCAACTCCCGTGCAGATATTGCGGGAACATTCAAAAATCATTCGCTCCGGTTGGAAATCGGACTCTCCGAAGGAGTGGATGCCGGTCTACGCCGGTTCTCAAGCCGCACTTACAGCGGCTCAGCGCCCCTTTCGTTTGGTGCGCCGCGCGTTATTGCCGTGCGGACCACCGTTGCAAAGAAAAAATCTGTCACCAAGGGAATATCCGAAGTCAAAGAAACCGTAAGTTGCTTTGTGATCCTCGCTCAATTGCGCTGAGCTCACTTAAAACCACCGCTTTCGCCTGAAGTAGGCCAGCATCCCACCCACGATTAAAGTGCACAACGCCCAGAAGTAAACGTAGCCAAAGGGCCAAGAAAGCTCGGGCATGTTGGCGGGAAAATCCGTCTTGAAATTCATTCCGTAAACTCCGGCGATAAAGGTCAAGGGAATGAAAAGAACAGAAACAATTGTCAGCACCCGAATGATTTCATTGGTGCGAAATCCCACGCTCGACAAGTAAAGATCCATCAATCCCGCGCTGAGGTCACGGTAGCTTTCGATGATGTCGATGATTTGCGTGATGTGGTCGTAGCAATCCCTCACATACACCTGCGTCGGGCGTGCCACGAGACCGGAGTCGTCGCGCATGAGGGTGCTGAAAATCTCCCGGTGAGGCCAAGCGGCCCGACGCAGTGCCAGTAAAAGACGCTTCGCCTCGTAGAGCTTCCTCAAACTGCTTCTCATGGGCTTTTCCAGCAACTCTTCCTCGACTTCTTCGATACTGTCGCCCACGGATTCGAGCACGGGAAAAATCTGGTCTACGGTGGCATCCAGCAGTGCATAGGCAAGGTAATCGGGCTTCATGCGGCGCAAATATCCCCGTCCGGATTTTAAGCGTTTTCGCACCGCCTCGAAAACATCATGTCCTGCTGCCTCTTGGATCGTAATCAAAAATGACTCTCCGAGAAACAGGCTCACCTGCTCGAAGCACAATTCATCGCCCTCCTGAAAATAAATCATCTCGCTCACGATGAAGAAGTGGCTTTCAAAGGACTCGATTTTGGGCCGCTGCGTTGTGTTCAAGACATCTTCCACCGCAAGCGCGTGCAGGCCGAAACGCTCCGCCACCCGCTCCAGTAGAGTCACATCGCCCAAACCCTCGATGTCGATCCAGTTCACTTTTGCAGGATCATATTTTGCGATCAGCGAGTCCCAGTCATCGAACTCCTCGTCCATCAATGTGTCGGCGTCATACTGGATCAAACGCAGTTTCGCAGGTCCCGAAGCGCCCGGCGGGGGACTCAGTGTCCCCGGTGGAGTTCCCGATGGTTTATAACTAAAACGAATCACGAACTGTCGCGCTACATGAAAACCCCCGCCTAATGCACGCTCTTTTTTGTGATAAAAAAGTGACTTTTCTTTTTTCTGTGAGGTGGGCCGTTTCTTGTGGTCGGGAGCTGCCGTGGTCCCATGGGTGCATCACCCTATAAAAACAAGCTTGCGTTCAAGTCCGAATGATCGGAATAATATGCTGGAAGCCCGATATTAGAGACTGCTTTTCAGTCATCAATTTTCGGTCTAGTTCCTTACAAGTATAATAACTGCCAAATAATATGATAAACGACCAAAAAATGGATCAGCGCATTACAGTGCGGCTGACAGACGACGAACTCAACGCAGCTGAGCGCGCGGCCATCGCTGAAGGCGATCGGAAAATAAGCACCCTCATTAGACGCGCCTTGTTGGTTTTTTTGCGCGATCGGGGATACACAAATTTTTCCGCCAACCCTGCTCACGCACCCTTCACGCCAGGATACCTGAATCCCACATCGCCGGTTCAGCAGCCAGCGACGCATGCGAACGCACAGTATGGGGCAGCAGCTCCGCAATACAGCCAGCCTAATACGCTCGCTTAAATAACTACGCAGACCCTGCCGCAAGAGCGAATCGCGTTTTCTTTTGCGGCAGGTCTATTAGGTTCGCGGCATGATTGCCATTGTTGGAGGCGGACTGTCGGGCCTTGCGTGTGCCGTTGAGCTTCAAAGAGCGGGTAAAACTTTTGCTCTTTTCGAGGCGAGTTCCTGCTTAGGCGGTCGCCAGCGCACTTCAAAGAAAGACGGGTTCACTCTGGATCACGGCTTTCAAGTCATACTCAGCTCCTACAAAACGGTTGCGTCTGTTTGCGACATTTCATTGCTGCGCCCTTGCAGGTTTGAATCGGGAGCATTGCTACACGACGGGTGTCGCCTCACGCACCTCGGAAGCCCGTTTGAAAATCCCTTTTCCGCGCTCCTCACTCCGGCGTTTTCCATCGGTGAAAAAATACGATTGGCGTGGCTGGGTTTGGAACTGCTCCTCACGCCCTGCGCGAAGCTTCTGGCTCGTTGCGCATCGCCGGACGATCGCTCGACGCGTGCCTTCCTGAATCAACGCGGCTTCTCGAAGTCATTTTTCACCCGGTTCGCCCAACCCTTCTTCGGCGGGGTGTTGCTCGACAATGACCTTGCGACCAGCGCCGGGCTTTTCCTCTACTACCTCAAAAAATTTATCACCGGCCACGCGTGGATTCCTGCCGCGGGCATTCAGGCGCTTCCGGAATCGCTGGCCTCCCGCTTGCCACCCTCCGCAATACACCTCAACAGACGCGTGACCGCTATTACCCACGAACCCCGCGGGCTTGTTTTGGAAAATGGCGAGGTGGTGAGCGCGGACAAAATCATTCTTGCGCTGGACCATCCCTCCCTCTGCCGACTCCTGCGCCTGCCTCCCCCATCGCCGGCGCGGAGTGTGACTGTTGTTTATTTCAAAACTCAAACTTCCCTTTACAAGCAACCGCGCATCGTCCTGCCAGAAGGCGCAACTCGCCGGGTGCGCCATTTTGTTCAGATCACAAACATCGCACCCGGTTTCGCTCCGACTGGTTGGCATTTGATTTCGGCCACCATTCTGGACGGCGGCGACCTCTCTGGGAAAGAGCTTGCCGATGCGGCGGCACACGAGATCGGCGGGTGTTTTCCCCACGCGGCGGGCTCCCTGGAGCACCTTGAGACCATCCATGTTCCCTACGCTGTTCCTGATCAACCGCCCGGTTTCGCCGCGAGGAATCCCTTCCCCGATCTTCCTCAACATGTCTATGTTTGCGGCGACTGGGAACGGGGAGCCAGCATAGAAGCGGCCCTGGGTTCCGGTATCGAAACAGTAAAACGCGTCCTTTGTGCTTGATCTGAAATGAAACTCTCGCTGTCCACCTGTTGGAACTCTTGGCGGCACCAGGACGGTCGCGTCATGGTGGAGGAAATCCTATCCCTCGGCTTTGAATCTCTCGAGCTGAGTCATGGCATCCGCTCCTCGCAGCTCGAGGGCGTGCTGCAAGCCCGCGAACGCCATAAGTTCAGCATCTCCAGCGTTCACAATTTTCTTCCCATGCCGGTGGAGGTCCTCACCGACTCGCCGGATTGCTACGAGTTCACCTCCCACCGCTCGAAAGACCGCGACCGGGCGCTGAGGCTCACACTTTCCACCATCGAATGGGCCGAAAAACTCGGGGCCCCCTTTGTTGTCGTCCACACCGGACGCATCCGCTCCCTCAATCTCACTGCGCCCCTGCGCAAAATAGTGGAGCAGGGAAAAATCTACTCCCGCGAATTCATCGCCCGGAAACTCGACGCCGTCCAAGCGCGCGAAAAAGTCGCAGCGCTCCACAATGCCCGCGTTTTGGAACTCCTCCACGAAGCGGTCTCCTGCGCCGGGAAGCGGGGAGTGAAGCTCGGCATCGAGAATCGCGAGTATTACGAAGCCGTCCCCTCCGAGCGCGATTTTCCAGAGTTTCTTCAACGCCTCGATCCCGCACACTCCGGCTACTGGCACGACTTCGGCCATGCCCAGATCAAGCACAACATGGGCCTCATCGACCATGCCCAGCACCTCGAGAAGATGGCCCCCCGCCTCATCGGTTGCCATATCCACGACACCCGCGCGCCCTTCCGCGACCACTGCCCACCCTTCACCGGCGAAACGCCCTTCGACAAACTCGTTCCTCTTCTTCCTCAAAAGTGCGCCACCATTTTGGAAATGTCCCCGCGCACTGAGGCGGCGGATATTCTGAAGGCCGCACAGGAGTGGAATAAAAAATTCAAGTAATCCATGAAACGCCACCTGCTCACGGCCATTCAGGTCGTCATTACCATCGGTCTCCTCTGGTGGATTTTTCGAAACCCCGATCAAAACCAAAAACTCCTCGCCGCACTCGAAGCCGCCAACAACTGGTGGCTCGTGCCAGGGCTCGCCGCGCTCGGCGGCGGCCTCCTCCTCCAAGCCAAGCGCTGGATCATTCTCTTGGAGGTCCAAGGCATCGTCATTTCCTACTGGCGCAGCCTGCGCATCCTTTTGATCGGAATGTTTTTCAACCTCTTTTTGCTCGGCTCCACAGGCGGGGACATTATCAAAATTTTTCTCATCATGCGCGAGGCTCCGGACAAAAAAGCCGGCGCACTCCTGAGTGTTTTTATCGACCGGGTGGTTGGCGTTCTGGCCCTGGCTGCCGTTTCCACCGTAGTCATCCTTCTCCGCTGGGATGATCTCATGAAACATGAAGTAACCCGCTACGGCATTGCCACCGCCGCCGTGATCCTGGGCGGCTCGATCGGCTTCATTCTTGTGGCTTGGCTCACCGGACGCTTCGACCTCGCGACAAGGCTCCCCCACTGGCTTCCCGCGCGCGAGAAAATCGCCGAGGCCGCTGGCGCTTTCGTGGAATACGCGCGCGCCGGGAAATCCGTGGGCATGGCATTCCTGCTCTCGATCCCCGCCCACCTCCTCATGTTCTCCACATTCTGGTTCGGGGCGAAGGCCTTTGCAGCCGGGCTCAGCCTGCTTAGTATTTATTGTGTGATGCCCATCGTGGCGACTGTCACCGCATTGCCCATCAGCGTCGGAGGGGCGGGGCTCCGTGAAGGCCTCTTTATCAAAATCCTTGGCTCGCTCTATGCCACCCCAGAGCCCATCGCTACCCTCGTCTCTCTTTCCGGATTCATGATGCAGGTCTTCTGGAGCCTCATCGGCGGCGCTATTTATCTCGCCTACCGCTCCACCCAGCACGCCTCCGTCGCCGAGATCGAGCAGTCCGTCAAAGAACTCGAAAAACGCGTCGAGCAAAATATCGAAGCCGGACGCCCACCCGAGGCATGAGGCCGAAAATCCACGCCCATTTTGCCATGACAGCCGATGGCAAGATCAGCACCAAAAACCTCACACCCTCTCAATTTACATCCCCGGCCGACAAGGCCCGCCTCGGCGAAATCCGCGCTCGGCACGATGCCATCCTCGCCGGACGCGGCACCGTGTCCGCTGACACCATGTCGATGAGGATTTCGAGTGAAAAACTCCGCGCCGCCCGCGTCCAGCGCGGTCTCCCGCCCGAGCCCCTGCGCGTAGTCATCAGCAATGCGGGGAAAATCGACCCTCTCTGGAAAATCTTCCAGCACACCGGCTCACCGATCGTCATTCTTTCCACCACACGCATGCCGCAGAAACTCCGCGCCACCCTCGCCCCACTCTGCGACCTACACCTTTACGAATCCGCATTCGTCCCGCTCCCCGCCGCCCTCTCGATGCTGCGCGCCGAGTATGGGGTGAAGTCCCTCGTCTGCGAGGGCGGAGGCGCCCTCCTGCGTTCCCTCGCCGCTACCGGGTTCCTCGACGAGATTCACCTCACTCTGGCCCCCGTCCTCTTCGGCGGAGCCGCCGCACCCACGCTCACCGGACTCCCGGGGGACTTTTTACCGAGGCCACTCGAGTTCCGTTTGGTAGAAATAAACCCTCTGGGCAGTGAATGCCTTCTCCATTTCAAAAGAAAAACCAGTAGGCGAATGAATTGACCGCCCCCAGCTCCAAGATTATCGTAAAAAATATGAAAAAGTGTGTTCTTTTCTCCCTTCTCGCGAGCATCGTCTTACTGGCCAGCTCCGCGAAAGCCCAGGTTCTGATCTACCAACTCTCCTTGGATAAAACAGGTCCCAGCGTGAACTACACTTTCTTCGACAAGGGCTATCTGGTTGTCGATCTGGCAGCCTCCACCTTTTCATCGGTGATCGTTCTCACGGACCCAAACACCTTCACCTACTACCAGAGCGCCGGGCTTGTGGCCGGCAGTTACCAAACGATTCTGGACTACTCCGGCTACGACCATGCCGTGCTGTATGGAGCGTCCTCGGGAACAGACAATGCTTCGCTGCAAGTCATCGGCAGCATCGAGTCGAACAGCAATATCGGTGGAGAACAGCGCTCAGATCTCGCCAAAAAATTAAGAGGTTACTTCCTTTCCAGCGGTGCCCAAGGAAATGCCACCACAAGCAACAGCACCGCCACCTCCTTCGAGTATGGCTATGCAGGCTTCAGCAAAGCAACCGCCACCTACGACTCCCGTCTCACCAAGCAAGCCAACAACAGCAGCCTGGACAGCGCCGGCGCCCTCGACCTCATCGGCCAAATCCTCTCTAATCGTGGTGTGCCCGGTTACACCCCGACTCCGACTCCTACGCCCACACCCTAAAATCTCGCATAACCGCATCGCCTTTTTTGAACACAGCAAGGCTTTCTGAGCGCCGTGGCTCCACACCTGCGCCCATCGTTTTCAGTATATCGAAGACTCTCGAAAAAACCTGAAAAGACGCTTGCAAGCGTGGATGGGTGCCTAGAAGACGGGGGCGCTGCCTTGGTCGCCCAGCGGGTTAGCATGGGCTGAGTTTATCGTCTCTCAGGTGGCTTACTTTTTTTCCCATCGTTCGAGGGATTCGTCGTGGAGGTGGCGGCGCTTGAAGTGGCGGGAGATGATGCCGTAGCGGGGGCTGAAGAGGTAGGCGAGGAGGAAGAGGAGGCCGAGGATGAGCACGATGGCTGGACCGGAGGGGATGTTGGCCCAGAAGGAAACGAGCAGACCTACGACACCGCCGAAGGTTCCCAGTGCGGCACCTCCCCAGAGCATGACATCGAAGGAATCGCTGAGGAGGTAGATGGTGGCGGCCGGCAGGATGAGCAGGCCGAGGGAGAGCAAGACTCCTACGGCCTGGAGGGATGAAACCATGGCCAAGACGATTAATAATATCAGCATTCCGAGCAGCATCCCTACTGGAATGCCTTGGGTTTTTGCCACGGAGGCTTCGAAGATAGTGAGGAGGAGTGGGCGCTGGAAGGCCACGAGGAGGAGCATGGCGACGCAGGTGATGGCGTAACTCGTCCAGAGGTCGCTGTCACCGACGCCGAGAATGTTTCCGAAGAGGAAATGGTCGAGGCTCACTTTGACTCCGGCGTATTTGATGAGGGCTATGCCGATCGCAAAGGCGACGATGTAGAGTGCCGCGATGGCGGTTTCCTCTTTGACTCTGGAACTGCGGGAAATGAGGTGTCCCCCGAGCGCCACGAAGACGGCTGCGAGGAGACCGCCGAAAAGAAGGCCGAGAGGGGACAGACCGACGAGGATTGCGGCCACAGCGAGGCCGGGCAGGAGCGAGTGGGAGAGGGCGTCCGCCATGAGGGCGAGGCGGCGGATGACGACGAATGCGCCGAGGAATCCGTTGGTGAAGCCCACGAGCACGCAGGCCAGAAGGGCGCGACGCATGAAGTCGTATTCGAAGGGTTCGAGAATCCAGTTCATGGGTGATGATGGTGCGCGTGCCCGCTGAAAACATGCATGGCGTAGGCGCGGTCGAGGTTTTCTTTGGTGAAGGCCTCGGCAGTGGGGCCGCATGCCACGAGTTCGCCGTTGAGGAGCAGGATGTGGTCGAAGAGGGCCTCCACGCTTTTGAGATCGTGGTGCGAGGCCATGATGAGTTTGCCGGCCTCTCGCAGGCGGCGCATGGCTTGGGCAAAGGCCTCCACCGCATTCCGGTCGAGGCCAGTGAATGGCTCGTCGAGCAGGTAGATATCGGCTTTCTGCGCCCAGGCCCGTGCGAGGAAGGCGCGTTGTTGCTGCCCGCCGGAAAGGGCGGAAATCTGGCGATCGGCGATGTCTTCCAAATCGCAAATGTGCAGGGCCTCCTCGACGGCAGCGTGGTCGCCGGCACCGAAGCGGCGCCATTTTCCGAGTGCGGGATAGCGCCCCATTTCGACGAGTCCGCGCACCGTGACGGGAAAATCCCAGTCCACCGCCTCGCGTTGCGGCACATAGGCGATCTCGCGGCCGGATGTGCCCTCGAGTTGGTGTCCGCGAAACTCGATGCGGCCGGTTTCGAGGGGCAGCAATCCGGCGATGGCCTTGAGGAGCGTGGTCTTGCCGGCGCCGTTGGGCCCGAGCAGTGCGACGCAGGATCCGCACGAGAGGGTGGCGCTGAGATGGTGGACGGCTGGAATCCGGTTGTAGCTCACCGTGACATCCTCAAGGTGGAGTTTGTGGCTCATGGCTTCGGAAGGGTTACCACATCCTCCACAAGACCCGTTCCCCAGAAGGTTGCTTCGGCGAGGGTTTTTCCCGCGAGGCGGACTTCCACGCGCAGGGCGGAGTTTCCAGCGGTGGGATCGAAGTTTCCAAAGACGGCGAGGTCCTCCGGTTCGGCGGCGTTCATCGTGAAAGAGGCCGTGAGCGAAGTCACGGGGACTGAGGATTGCACAGAGGGCTGGTTGGCAACGCGGATTGTCAAGCGAGCCGCTGCGGAGGCGGTGAGAAGCACCTCGTAGACGGCCAGTCTTTCAGGCTCGATCAGCGCAGAGGCGAGAGGCGGCGATGAAGGCAGGGGCTGCGTGAGCAAACAAACCGGCGCGCCAAGAAGAACGAGGCCGGCGCCTACCAGCAACAGCCGCAGGAGCGGGAAACCGCGCACGGCTTATTTCAGCGCCTCCACGATGGTAGAGACATTCGTTTTCATCATGCCTTCATAAGTTGCCGCAGGACCGTTGCCGAGTCCATCCGCATAGAGCACGCCGCCAAGTTTGGCTCCGGTCTCATTGGTGATTTGCTCGAGCACCTTGGGATTCTCAATATTTTCAGCGAAGATGGCTCTGACATTCCGGGCTTTGATTTCTCCGATGAGACGCTTCATTTTTTGCGAGGAGGGCTGGTCGGATGTCGAAACGCCCTGAACAGCAAAAATCTCGAAGCCGTTGTCCGTTGCAAAATACCCCAGCGCCTCGTGGGAGGTGACGAGCACTCGATTTGCTTTGGGGAGGGCTGCGAGTTGGAGGCGGACCCATTTGGACAGGACGGCAAGGCGGCTCTGGAGCTTTTTAGCATTTGCCTCGTAGGTGGCCTTGCCTGCGGGATCGGCGGCGACGAATGCGTCGCATATCTGCGCCGCCACCGCCTGCACATTCGAAATGCTGTGCCACCAATGAGGATCGGCCGAGCCATGGCTGTGTGCGTGGTCGTGATCCGCATGTCCTTCACACGCCGCCTCAATCGGTTTGACGACATCTCCACCCACAACGAGGCGGACGCCGGCTTTTTCCAGACTCGGACGCAACTTGTCGAGGTAGCCTTCAAAGCCAAGGCCGCTGGCGAGGAGGATTTGGGATTTGGCGATGGTTTTTCGATCCCCCGGCGTGGGTTCGTAAATGTGGGGATCGACTCCGGGTTTGACGATTTCGGTCACCTCCACACGCTCGGCGCCGATGTCGCGAGCCAGATCAGCCATCACCGTGCTGAGCGAGGCCACGCGAAGCGGCTCGCCTTGGGCAAAGGCCAAGCATGTCAAAAAGGCGGTAGCAATCAGTAGTCTCATCATAAAAAATGAAATTGACTCGCGCCTGTCATGCAAGTCAATTGCAAAAAAGGCCTGCATTGGGTTTGCAACCCCTGCGGAATCTCATCAGTATGAGGTCCTCAATTTTAAAAACTATGGCTGATTATGATTTGATCGTGGTGGGCGGAGGACCTGCAGGCTATGTGGGTGCCATTCGTTCGGGACAACTCGGAAAAAAGGTGGCGGTGGTTGAAATGGACCGCGCTGGTGGCACCTGTCTGAACTGGGGTTGCATCCCCACCAAGTCGCTTCTCAAGAATGCTGAAGTTTACCAGACGATCAAAAACCATGCCGGCGACTTTGGTTTGAAGGTCGAAGGCTTGTCTTACGATTGGGACAAAGTGATCGGCCGCAGCCGTAAGGTCGCCGACCGCCTCGCAGGCGGCATCGAGATGCTTTTGAAGAAAAACAAGGTCGATTACATCCGTGGCGAGGCTTCGATTCCGAAGGCGGGAGTCGTGGAGGTCATCGACAAGGATGGCAAAAAGGCAGAGCACAAAGCGGCAAAGATTCTCATCGCCACGGGCGTTGTCACTCGCGAGATGCCGGGCTTCCCGTTCAACGGAAAAAGCGTCATCGGCAGCCGTCAGGCCATGGTTTTGGACAAGCAGCCGAAGGAAATTATCATTATCGGAGCGGGTGCCATCGGCATCGAGTTCGCGTATTTCTTCAATGCCTTTGGGTCGAAAGTGACCGTCGTGGAAATGATGCCAAACATCCTCCCGGTCGAGGACACCGAGGTGAGCCAGACTCTGGAAAAATCTCTGGCCAAGCAGGGCATCAAACTTCTTACCGGCACGAAGGTCGACAAGGCCGAGGCGACAGACCAAGGCTTGCGCCTCATGGTGAGTGGCAAGGCCACCGAAACGCTCGAGGCCGACATCGCCCTGGTGGCGATCGGCGTTTCACCTCTCATGCCGAAAGGCGTGAAGCTCGAGACCGATGCCAAGGGTTATCTCAAAACCAACGACAGCTACGAAACCAGTGTCAAAGGCATCTACGGCGCGGGCGACATCATCGGGCCGCCATGGCTCGCCCATGTGGCCAGCTACGAAGCCGTTCAGTGCGTGGAAGGCATGTTCGCCGGCAAGAAGCCGAAAAAAGTCACCGTCTTCCCCGGCTGCACCTACTGCCAGCCGCAGGTCGCGAGCGTCGGTCTCACCGAGCGCGCCGCAGGGGAAAAAGGACTCAAATTCAAGGTCGGCAAGTTCCCGTTCATGGCCAGCGGCAAGGCGCTCGCGGTCGGCGAGAGCGAGGGGTTTGTGAAACTTCTCGTCGGTGAGAAACACGGCGAAATCCTTGGGGCACACATCATCGGCGCCGATGCCACCGAAATGATAGCCGAGCTCGGTCTCGCCATCACCATGGAGGCGACCTACGAGGAAATCACCGCCACGATCCATGCGCACCCGACCTTGAGCGAAGCCATCCACGAGGCCGCCCACGCCTCGCAAGGCCACGCGATCCACTTCTAAAAACGGCCTTGCCGCTCATGAGTGATAAACAACAGACGGCCGTCTCTCCGAGGCGGGAGGAGGATTTTCCGGAATGGTATCAACAGGTCATCCGCGCTGCGGATCTGGCTGAGAACTCCGAAGTGCGGGGCTGCATGGTCATCAAGCCCTGGGGCTACGCCTTGTGGGAGCGTATGCAGGCCGTGTTGGACGGAATGTTCAAGGCCACCGGCCACAAGAACGCCTATTTCCCGCTCTTCATTCCACTCAGCTACTTGGAAAAAGAAGCCGCCCATGTGGAAGGCTTCGCCAAGGAATGCGCGGTCGTAACCCATCACCGGCTTGAACTCCGCGATGGCAAACTCGTGCCAGCGGGGGAACTCACCGAGCCGCTTGTTGTGCGCCCGACTTCCGAGACTATCATCGGTGCCGCCTACGCCCGCTGGGTGAAATCCTGGCGCGACCTCCCGATCCTTCTTAACCAATGGGCCAATGTCGTCCGCTGGGAAATGCGACCCCGCCTCTTTCTCCGCACTGCCGAGTTTCTCTGGCAAGAAGGCCACACGGCGCATGAAACCCGCGCCGAGGCGGAGGAGGAAACGATGAAAATGCTTCGCGTTTACGAGACCTTTGCGCGAGACTTTCTTGCCGTGCCGGTTCTTTGTGGCGAGAAGAGCGAGGGCGAGCGGTTCCCTGGCGCCGAGCGCACTTATTGCATCGAGGCCATGGTGCAGGACCGCAAGGCCATTCAGGCCGGAACTTCCCACTTTCTCGGTCAGAATTTCTCGAAGGCCGCCGGCATTCAGTTCCAATCGCGCGAGGGACAACTCGAGCATGCTTGGACGACCAGTTGGGGCGTGAGCACGCGGCTTATCGGAACCCTTATTATGATGCACTCGGATGACGATGGACTCGTCGTGCCTCCGCGCATCGCGGCCACTCATGTCGTGATCGTGCCGATCACGCCCAAGGAGGACGGCAAAGCCGCGATCCTCGAAGCTGCTGAAAATCTTGCTGCCAGCCTGCGCTCGGTGGTTTTCCACGGCACCCCGCTTGGCGTGGATGTCGATTCGCGCGACCTCGGCGGCGGAATCAAAAACTGGGAGTGGATCAAAAAGGGCGTGCCAATTCGCCTTGAGATCGGCCCACGCGACCTCGCGCAGGGAACCGCAGCTGTCGCCCGCCGCGACAAGGGTCCGAAGGAAAAAGAATTTCTCCCGCTCGCGGAGATTCCTCAACAAGTCACGGCCATGCTCGAGGAAATCCAGAGCACGCTCCTGCGGCGCGCCACCGAATTCCGCGATGCGAACATGGTGAAGATCGATACGAAGGAGGACTTCTACAAATTCTTCACGCCACAAAATGCCGCAAAACCTGAGATCCACGGCGGCTTTGCCATCACACATTGGAATGGCAGCACCAAGGTCGAGGAACAAATCAAAACGGATCTCAAGGTGACTATCCGCTGTATTCCCTTTGACGAATCGCCGGAGGCGGGCACCTGCCCGTTCAGCGGCGAACCCAGCCGCCAGCGCGTGGTCTGGGCGAAGTCCTACTGAGCGGCTTCCGCCCACAGCGCCGAACGGCTCGGGGACCACGCCCGCCCTCGGGCGTTCTGCCCGGAGCCCCGCGTGGTGGCTTGGAAAAATGCGGCCGCAGGCCGGTAGAATCACAACATGTCGGGCGCGGGGTGCGCCTGACTGCACTTGAGGCGGACGCGCTCCTCAGGACCGGGTTCGCAGCGAGATCGCCGCATTGTTTCAAGCCTGGCCGGCGGCGGAGATTTCCTCCGGCGGGGCAGCTTCCAATGCAGGCTCGGGTGCTGCGGGTGGTTGGATACGGCACTCCCCAAAATGGATGCCCCCTTTTTCGACCACCATGGCGCGGGAGGTTACTGGACCCTCAAGGCTGCCTCCGCTCAAGATTTGGAGAATGCCGTTGCAGTGAATAGCACCGCGCAATGTGCCTTGGATCGTGATGTGGTCGGCCTCCAGCGGCTGGGAGCACTCGATAGTGGCTCTTTTTTCCACGAGGATAGAATCAGCCGTGATCCGTCCCGTGCACGGTTTTTGCATGTTCAGGCGAACTTCGCCTTCGCAGCGCAAGTGGCCACTGAAGGCACCTTCTATGCGCGCTGACCCGCAGACGATCCAAGGATTTGCCAGCGAGCCCTTGGCTCCGATTCTCAGCAGGCCACGCGTGTCTACCGCCCGCGACGAGTGCGCAGTGATATTCACCTCGATCAACTCGATCGGGGCGTAGCAGCCAGGGCAGATGGTGCTCTGGGCTTTCTGAGACACTTGGTGGGTGCGCCCACATTTCAAGCAGTGAACGGGCTTGCCAGCTTCGAGTTTTTTTCCCGTGAAGGACGGCAGTTCTGTGATTCCAGAAGCGCGGACACCTGCGGTGGTTGCCAAGTAATGGGCTCCGCAAGAACGGCAGTTTGTGGATATGAGGTGAGGAGGCTCAAGTTGCACGAAACCGCAGACCGGACACCGGAAAGGTGACTTCGGCGGTGGGTTTGGCATCTGGCCTTAGGCCGCGTCCTCTGTAAGGGAGGGCTTGGTGGCACTGCTGCGGGCTGCGTTTTTGGACGGAGTCACTTCGGAGTGGCCAATGAAGGTGGCTCCCTCTTCGATGATAATACGCATCGCTTTGAGGTCGCCGAGGAGTTCGGCATTAGATTTCAACTCGCAGCGTTCCTGCACGGTCACATTACCATTGACTGTGCCGTGAATGATGACGGTCTTGGTGCGAACATCGCCTTTGATGACGGCATTTTTTCCAAGAGTCAGAGTGCCTTCAGAGATGATTTCGCCGTCAAGTTTGCCGTCGAAAATCATTTCGCTCTCGAACTTCAAAGTCCCCGTGAGTTCAACATCACTGGTGAGGATGTTTTTGGATGTGGAGGGTTCTGTTACGAGAGAAGTGATGTTGTTCAGGTTCATGGTGTGTTGCAGGCTACACAGTTTTCCACGTGGCGGTCAATGTCATGAACTATGCAGACACAGGAATCGGCTCTGAGCGAGGCGATGAAAGTTGTTTGTTGACGCATGAGGCGGCAAACCGATACTTTGCGCCGCTCGCCTCCAAATGCGAGGCAGCAATCAAAACAATTCTTTTTTCATGGACACAGCGACCAGACTTCAACAAATCACCCCATCCCTCACTCTTGCCGTCGACAGCAAGGCCAAGGCCATGAAAGCCGAAGGCATCGAAGTCTACGGTTTCGGCGCCGGCGAGCCGGATATGGATACTCCGGAACACATCAAGGCAGCAGCCATAAAAGCGCTCCAAGAAGGTCGCACCAAATACACCCCCAGTTCGGGTATTCCTGAACTCCGCCAAGCGATTTCCCAGAAATTTCTGAAAGATAATGGACTTGATTACAAGCCCAGCCAAGTCGTCGTGAGCAGCGGAGCTAAGCACTCGTGTTTCAATGCCATTGCCGCTGTCTTGAATGAAGGCGACGAGGTGATCATCCCGGCCCCCTACTGGCTCAGCTATCCTGAAATGGTGCGCCTCGTCGGTGGCGAGCCTGTTATTGTTCAGACCACTCAGGAGAACAACTGGAAGATCACGCCAGAGGATTTTGAAAATGCGATGTCGCCTCGGACGAAGATGATCATCATCAACTCGCCCGGCAACCCCACTGGATCGATCTACACGCGCGAAGAACTCAAAGCTCTCGCCGAGGTCGCAGCTGAAGAGGACATTTTTATCCTTTCCGACGAAATCTACGAGAAACTCACCTATGACGGGGCTGAACATATCAGCATAGCCTCGATTTCGCCCGAAGCTTACGACCTCACGATCACAGTCAATGGATTCAGCAAAGCCTATTCGATGACCGGATGGCGCCTTGGTTATCTGGCAGCTCCCGAGCCAATCGCCCGTGCGATTGATTCGATGCAGAGCCACATGACATCAAATCCGTGCTCGTTTGCCCAATATGGCGGCCTTGCTGCTCTTACCGGTGATCAGCAATGTGTTGTGGACATGCGTGAAGAGTTCGACATACGCCGTCAATACATGTTCGAGCGAATCACGCAAATTTCTGGAATCTCGGCGGTTCGGCCACAAGGTGCCTTCTATGTCTTGGCAAATATCAGCGCCCTTGGCCTAAAATCCCAAAACTTCGCAGACCGTCTTCTCACCAAGGCGAATGTCGCGATCGTTCCGGGCGTTGCATTTGGCGATGACCGCACGATTCGTCTCAGCTATGCAACAAGCCTCGATGTTATCAAGTCGGGTCTCGATCGCATCGAAGAATTCTGCAAAACACTCTAAGAAAACCTTTTTTGTATTAAGCTAAAGCAGGGCGCTACGACTTTCGAGCGCCCTGTTTTTGCTGAGACTCGAAAAGAGCGCGCCAGTGCTCGAGACGCTCCTTGATGCGTTTTTCAAGTCCATTTTCCGTGGGAGTGTAAAACCTGCGTCCCTCCGGCAAATAGGCTTGGGGCACATAGGAATCCTCAAAATCGTGGCTGTAGAGGTAGCCTTTCCCATGGCCGAGGCGTTCCGAGCCCTTGTAGTGCCCATCGCGCAAATGCTCGGGCACAGCCAGCGTCCTCCCCTCGCGCACTTCGTCTGAAGCCTTGCCGATCGCCACGGTTGCGCTGTTACTTTTCGGCGCGGTGGCCAGATAGAGCGTCGCATGGGCCAGCAGCAAATTTGCCTCCGGCAGTCCGATGAATTCCACCGCCTGCGCCGCCGCCTGTGCGACCAGCAGCGCGTTGGAATCCGCCAAGCCAATGTCCTCGCTGGCACAAATGACTAACCGTCGTGTGATAAACCTGATTTCTTCGCCGGCGTGGAGCATTTTCGCCAGCCAGTAGATAGCGGCATCCGGATCGCTTCCTCGAATGCTTTTGATGAATGCGCTGATCGTGTCGTAATGCTCGCTGCCCGTGCCATCATAGACGATGGCATTTTTCTGAATACTCTCTTGTGCCACAGCAAGATCGATGTGGACGGAGCCATCAGCTTGAGGCTGTGTCGTGAGGGCTGCGATTTCCAAAGCATTTAAGCACTTTCGTGCATCACCGTTGCTTAGCTTAGCAAGAAAAGCGGCGGCATCGGGGTCAATCCGCACGGGCATCCTCCCCAATCCACGCTTGGCATCACCGAGCGCACGCTCCATCAAAATAAGGAGGTCGCTCTCGGCCAGTGGCAGCAGTTCGAAAATCTGCGAGCGGGAAATCAATGCACTGTTGATGCTGAAAAATGGGTTCTGTGTCGTCGCGCCAATGAGACGCACCACACCGTTCTCGACCTCCGGCAGCAACACATCCTGCTGCGATTTGTTAAAGCGGTGAATCTCGTCCACAAACAGAATCGTCCGGCCTCCATTACCCCGCCGTGAAGCTGCAACCGCAACGACACGCCGGATATCTGCGACATTGCTCTCGACCCCGCTCAGGCACTCAAAGGATGAGGCCGTCGCGCCTGCGATGACTTGTGCCAGTGTCGTTTTACCGGTTCCAGGTGGGCCAAAGAGAATCAGCGAGGAGAGGCGGTCCGCTTCGATCGCACGCCGTAGAAGCTTGCCCGGTGCGAGAAGGTGCTGCTGACCACAATACTCGTCCAGCGTGTGAGGGCGCATGCGCGTGGCCAGCGGCGTATCGGGCGGAACTTCGAGTAGTTTTTGAGAAAAAAAGTCGTCCACGAGGTGTCCTACATTCCCGCAATCCCCCCGCCTCTCCAATGAAAAACCCCCGCCTTTTTAAAAAGAATGAACATTGCATGGGCTGGGTTTGTCAGAGCCGATTCCTTAATAAGATTTGACAATACCCCCACCCAATCTCCATTTACTACGAAAGATCAATGAATCCTCCTCAAACAGAACCGACAGACTTGGTGACTAATTCAGTCCTGTATAAAGAATTTCTCGCCGAACGAGATGAAATTTTGCGCCACAAGTGGATTGAAAGCGAGAAAATTGGCCGCGATATCGGCTTTGAAAAGGCTTTGTTGGACTGGATATTAAAATATCGATCGGGCTGGAGATCCAACCGCTCCCGGACGATGCGGAGTCACGCAGGAATTACATCCTGAAAAGCAACCTGCCCTTTAAAGCGATCCCGTGAGGCCGCGAAGGACAAATGAGCGCAGATCACAACCCTTCAAATAGAATCTCAAGTATAGCCCTGGAGAGCGAAGCCATAGAAAAGGCTATCCGCCGCATGGCCCATGAGATCGTCGAGCGACACGAATCCTCCGAGCGCATCGTTCTGGCCGGGATACCCACGCGCGGTGTGGAGGTAGCCCGTCGCCTGGCCAACCACATTGCAAAGATCGAAGGTGTCAGTCCTTACTTAGGAATTATCGACATCTCCATGCATCGTGACGACCTCTCGATCCGTGGCAAAGTGACCACGCTCGAAGTCACTGACCTTCCAGTGGACCTCGATTCCCGACCGCTTGTTCTTGTCGACGATGTTTTCTTTACCGGGCGCACGGCGCGCGCCGCGCTTGATGCCTTGGCCTCATTCGGGCGCCCCTCGACTATTCAACTGGCCGTGCTCATTGACCGTGGCCACCGTGAGCTCCCCATCCGGCCGGACTATGTGGGCAAGAACCTTCCGACCTCGCGCGAGGAAAAAATCCGTGTGCGCTTTGAAAATCTCGACGGTGTGCCCGACTCGGTCGTTGCCATCAAATCATGAGCATCTGGACCCGCAAAGACCTCACAGGCCTCGACGAGCTCACCGCCGCCGAGATCGCCTTCCTTCTCGATACCGCCCGCGCGTTCAAAGGCGTTGGCGAACGCAGTCTGAAAAAAGTGCCCGCCTTGCGCGGCAAGACACTCGTGAATTTCTTTGTCGAGCCAAGCACACGCACACGCACCTCGTTCGAGGTAGCAGCCATGCGCCTGAGCGCGGATGTCGTGAACATCTCGGCCACAGCATCCAGCCTTCAAAAAGGCGAAACACTCAAGGACACCGCCTTGAATCTCCAAGCCCTTCAAGCGGACATCATCGTCCTCCGCCACAGCTCGCCCGGATCATCCCAGTTTCTCGCCGAGCGCCTTGGCTCGAGCATCATCAATGCCGGCGACGGCGCCCACGAACACCCCACGCAGGGCCTTCTCGACATATTCACCATCCGGGAAAAATTCGGCCGTATCGAGGGAGTTCATGTCGCCATCGTCGGCGACATCCTGTTCAGCCGCGTCGCCCGCTCGAATATTTTCGGACTTCTCAAGCTCGGCGCCAAAGTAACACTCGTCGGCCCGTCAACTCTTGTCCCCAAAAGCTTTGAAAAACTCGGCGTCCGTGTCACCCACCGCCTCGATGAAATCCTGAAAGATATCGATGTCATTAATCTCCTTCGCATCCAGCACGAGCGCCAGCGCAAGGAATACTTCCCCGGCCTTGGCGAATATGTGTCCCTCTTTGGCCTCACCAAAGCCCGCGCTGCCAGGCTCAAGCCGTCCTGTCTCATCATGCACCCCGGCCCGATCAATCGTGGTGTGGAAATCGACAGCGATGTGGCCGACGGCCACCAGAGCGTCATCCTCGAGCAAGTCACCAACGGCATCGCCGTCCGCATGGCTGTCCTCTACTCCTGCGCCGGAGGAGCCGGCGTGCCCACATGAAAAAAAACACCCGTATCGCCAACGGCCGCATCATCGACCCCGCTAACGGCCGCGATGAAACCGCCGATCTTTGGATCGCCGATGGCAAGATCACCCAACCGATGCCGGGCAAGGAGACCGAGACCATTGAGGCCGCTGGTCTTGTCGTAGCGCCGGGTCTGATCGACATCCATGTCCACCTGCGCGAGCCAGGCCAATCGCACAAAGAGACAATGGCCAGCGGCACACGCGCCGCAGCGGCAGGAGGATTCACTACCGTCGTCGCCATGCCAAATACCAATCCTTCGGCCGACAGCGCCGCGACGATCACTTGGATCAAGGAAAAGGCATCGCGCGAAGCCTGTGTGAATGTTTTCTGCACCGGAGCGATCACCAAGGGGCTGAAAGGCGAGGAACTTGCTCCGATCGCTTCGCTTTTTAATGCCGGAGTGGTCGCACTCACCGACGATGGCCACTGCATTCAGAACAACGAAATCATGCGCCGCGCGGTGGAATACGCCCGCATGTTCGACCTCGTCGTCATGGACCACTGCCAGGACTACTCGATCGTCGGCGACGGTATCATGCACGAGGGCGAGTGGAGCCTCCGGCTTGGTCTTCCTGGCTGGCCGCGCACCGGTGAGGAGATCATCGTCTCTCGCAACATCATGCTCGCGGAACTCTGCGACTCGCCGATCCACTGCCAACACATCAGCTCCAGCGGAAGCGTGCGTCTTATCCGCGAGGCCCGCGCCCGTGGCGTAAAAATTTCCGGCGAAGTCTGCGCGCACCACATCGCGCTTACGGATGCCACGCTCGCCGCCTTCGACAGCAATTTCAAAATGAACCCGCCTCTGCGCACGCAGGAGGACATCGATGCCATCATCGAAGGCATCGCCGACGGCACACTCACGATCCTCTGCAGCGACCACGCGCCCCATGCGGCTTACGAAAAAGAAGTCGAAATCGATCAAGCTCCCTTTGGCATCACGGGTCTCGAAACCGAGTTTGCCATCTTTCACGATATTCTTGTTCACAAACGCGAGGCCATCGGCCTCCCCCGCCTCATCGCACTCCTGACCTCGGAGCCCGCATCGTTGCTCAAGCTGGATCGCGGCAGGCTCTCAGTCGGCACGCCTGCCGATGTCGTGCTCATCGACCCTGCGATGGAGTGGACTTTTGATAAAACCCAATCGGCCTCACTTTCCAAAAACACACCCTTCCACGGCCACGCTTGGCGCGGCCGCGCCGTCCGCACCATCGTGGGCGGCGAGACGGTCTGGGCGTTACCGGCCTAAAGCGTTTCGGGAGCGCTCAACAAGTCAGCGATTTGCTGGAGCTGCCGGGCGCATACCGGGCGGGCGGGAATCGGGAGGAGGGCCTTGGCCGCCCCTGTTTTCTCTCATTCCCCGGCCACCGCCCTTAGTCCTTGAGAAGCTTTGATCTGGCGTTCCCTTGAACATTCGGGGCAGGAAGGGAAAATCCCCGGTCGCCACATAGTAGTATGTTCCCGACAGATGTTCGGGAGTCACACCGCGCCGGCCGTTCGCTTCATCAAGGTCGCCCGAACCATCAACGAACTCGAAGTCCTCTGTGTAATCCCCGTTGTAATTGCCGCCGGGGCCGATGGACCCACTGGGGCGCTGGCCTTGTTTCAGTCGGTAGGAGGGCTTCATCACGCGCAGATCGCTCTTGGGGGCCATGGCATCCGCATGGGCCATCGGGCCGTAGATCGGAAATCCATCCGCAGCCCATCCCAGAAGGATCATTTCTTTTCCGGAAGCGGTTTCTTTGGTGATCAACCCCTCGGGAATCCCGTGGTAGTGATAGGCGCCAGTGGGTTGAACATGTGCGAGATTTTGATCGAGGCCGAGATTGCGCAGTCCGCCGATGGCTTCTATGTGCCAGCCCGAGTTGGGGTTGTTTTTCCAAAACTCGGCCGTTCCAGGTTCGAAGAGGACACCATTCACCGCGACCCCGATCGGTTGTCTTTTAGTGACCGTGAAAGTGGAGTTCTCCACCGGCTGGAGGGGCATTTCCAGCTTGTGGTTTTGCGGGGAAATGGCGTTGGGATTCCCACGGTTTGGAAATTGGCCTGTCGAGTGGTTCGGGATTCCGTTCGATTCAATGAGGCGTTTGCCGTTTTTTTCCGTGATGGAGACGGAAGGTTTGGCCGAAACAGATTTCATATTTTGCCGATCAGAGCCGTCTTGGATGGGCTGCGCATGGCCACCGACCAGAAGCAGGGTGTTTGACAAAAACGCTATTGCTACGATGCGTGAGTGTAGGGTTCTCATGTGGCGAAAGTGAGTGGTTTGGCTGAGGGAGGGAGAACTCGCGGGCGTCGAGCGTGGGGCTTGGCGGTTTGCGACCTAAAGCGTTTCCGGAGCGTTCAACAACTCGGCGATGCGCTTGAGCAGTCTGCCAGCGGCGCCGCCGTCCAGCACGCGATGGTCGAAGCTCAGCGTGAACATGGCCTCCACGACAGGAACAAATTCCTCGAGTTGTGGATTCCAGTTTGGAACGGTCTGACCCGCGCCCATGCCAAGTAGGATGGTTTGTTCGGGAAGCGGAATCGGGGTGGCAAGTGTGAGGCCGAAGGTGCCATAGTTGGTGATCGTGGCAATGGATCCACCGGTGTCGGCGGCAGGCAAGCGGCGTTGGCGTGCGAGTTCCACGAGCCGATTGTAGCGCGAGACGAGATCATCGAGCGGGAATTGGTCGGCATTGCGAATCACAGGAACGAGAACGCCGTCATCGGCCTCCACGGCAAAACCGATATCTATGGAGGGCGGGTGCACGATGCTTTCGCCGACCAGGCGTCCGGCTGGGGCACTGTTCTCACCGAGTGCAACGGCCAAGGCGCGGAGGGCATAGAGCGCGGGCCCCGGTTTGGAGGGATGCGACTTGCGATGCGCGAGAAGCTTGTCGAGTTGGATGGGGATTCCCACGGTCGCGAGCGGACGCGACCAGCTGCGGATCATCGCGTCGGCGACGGCCTTCCGCATCGGCGATGCGGGCGTGATTTTGTTGTTTTCGATGCTTCCCATGAAGCGTTCGAGGTCTTCGATGGTGACTCGGCCACCAGCACCGCTGCCAGCGATGCCCGCGAGATCGGCCGCGCGGAGGCCGAGCTCCGACATGCGGGCCTTCATGCGCGGTGAAAGATAGGTGACTCCTCCGGCATGCGCGGGAACGGGAAGTCCACCGGGGATGGTGGGTTCCACTTTTTGCGGGGCGGGCGGAGCGTCAGAGCGATTTTTTGTAGGCTTGCGGGAGATTTTTTCAGGTTCATCCAGACCAAGTCGCTGTGCCTCCTCGGCACTGACTTCGATCTGACCGAGAATCGCTCCCACCGGGTAACTTATGCCGTTTTCGGCATGCATCTCGGTGATGAGTCCCGAGCAGGGCGCAGTAACGGCCATCATAGCCTTGTTCGTCTCAACCTCGATGAGGTCGGCATCGGCCTCGATGCTGTCACCCTCTTTGAAAAGGATGCGGACGATGGTCGCCTCGGCGATGGATTCCCCGAGTTGGGGCATTTTAATGGGAACGATGGCCATGGTGGATCAGGTGTGAAGGAGACGCCGTGCGGCGGCGGCAATGGTGGAGGCGGTGGGGCGGTGGGCTGCCCAAAGGTCGGGATGATAGGGGACTGGCGTGTCTTTGGCGTTGACCCGCATGGGTGCTGCATCAAGCAGCCCAAAGCCCTCGGTGGAGACTCGGGCGATGACCTCGGCTGTGACACCTCCCCAAGGCCATTCCTCACTGACACAGAGGAGGCGACCGGTGCGGGCAACGGATGCCAGAATGGTGTCTGTATCCAAAGGCTTCACGCTGCGGAGATCGACGACTTCGATTTCATACCCGTCTTCGACGAGTTCCTGCGCGGCGGCGAGGGATTCGTGGAGCATGGCTCCATGGGTCACGATGGTGGCATCGCGGCCGGCGCGGGCGATGCGGGCTTTACCGATCGGGAGGGCGTTCTCGGGAAGAGCGTCGGCTTTGAGGTGGTAATAGAGAAACTTGTGTTCACAGAAAATGACCGGGTCGTCGATATTCACGGCCTCAAGGAGCATGGTGTAGGCGTCCTCCACGGTTGCGGGCGTGACCACAACCAGACCCGGCCAGTGGGCATAGATAGCCTCAAGGTTTTGGCTATGAAACGGACCACCACCGGAGGTGCCGCCGGAGGGTAGCCGCACAACGATCGGGCAGGGGACGCTGGTGCGGTAGAAAAGCGTGGCAGCGTGATTCACGATCTGGTTGAGGCCACAGGTCGAGAAGTCGGCGAATTGCATTTCCACAATTGGCCGAGCGCCCTCGATGGCGGCACCAATCGCCATTCCCACGATGGCGTCCTCGCTCAAGGGGGAGTCCAGCACGCGGCCGGGGAATTCAGAGGCAAGGTTTTTTGTCGCTTTGAAGGCTCCGCCGAAACTGCCGATGTCTTGCCCGTAGAGAAAAACGCGCGGATCGGTCGCGAGGGCCTTCTGTTGGGCGAGGCGTATGGCTTCGAGATAAGTGATCATGAGGCGGAGTATTGTTCCCGGTATTCTGGCCTGGAGAGGGCGGCCCAGTCGTCTTCACTCGGATCCGGCGAGGGTTCGCGACGAACACGGTCGGCTGTGGCATTAACCTCGGCCTCGGTCTCGCGCCTCCAGGAGGCAACTTCATCAGCCGTGTGCCAGCCCTCATCGATGATGTGCTTTTCAGCGAGCAGGACACAGTCGGAACCAAAGGCCGATTTCTTCAATTCGGGATCAAGGTAGGCAAAGTCGTCGTGCTCTCCGTGGCCGACGAGGCGGAGCAAATCCGCAACGACAAGCTGTGGCCCGCCTCCCTCGCGTGCCGCTTGAATCGCATGGCGCAGGGCCTGGAGACAATCGAGCAAACTTGTGCCGTCGGCCTTGTGTGCCCCGACTCCGTAGCCTGCGGCTTTGTCGAGAAGGTCGGCGCAGGCGTATTGGCGGGAATTCGGCGTGGAGTAGGCGTATCGGTTATTCGCGACAACCACAACGAGCGGTAGTCTGTCCACTGCCGCCGCGTTGAGACCCTCGTGGAACGCACCGGTGGATGTGCCCCCATCGCCGATGCAGGTTGCCCCCACTGCGCCCTGCTCGCCTTTCAGGCGGCGGGCCAGAAGAGCGCCAGCCACGGTGGGGATCATGGCCCCGAGATGGCTTATCATGGCGTAGTATCCATCCTTGGGACGGCCGCGGTGGATGTTTCCATCTCGACCGCGCATCGAGCCGAGTTGGGAGCCGAGATAGGTGCGCAGGGTGTCGAGAACCGTGTCACCGAAGGCCAGGCGCCCACCTTGATCGCGTATGAGGGGGGCAAAAATATCTCCGCGACGGAGTTGAATACCCACGGAGACGCTTAAGGCCTCCTGGCCTCGGCCGAGGAATACGCCTCCCTTGATCATGCCAGCGCGGTAGAGCCCTGCGAGCTTCTCCTCCAACACCCGTGAGGTCAGCATGACGCGGTAGGCTTTGATGAAATCGGACTGGGTAACCGGCGCGATCTTTTTGGACATTACGAACTACCTATACGGGCAACCGCCCGCCCGCTGCAAAGCATTCCTTCTTGTTCGAAAATGGCATCAATTACTTCGGTGGAGGTATGATTTGGATGGCAAGAGGCATGGCGGAATCCAAATGGACATCCCGATGGGGGAAAGCCAAAGCAATCCCCTCGCTCACGAAGGCTTCATAGATCGCAATCCGCAACTCGCTCGGCACCCCGTTTGTTGTGTGCGTCAGCGTTTTGTCGATCCAGTAAAAAACCCGAAGGACCAAGGAATCCTTGGCAAAATCATGAAAAAATACATCCACCTCATGGCTTTTCTGGATATTCGGATGCGCGGCCACGATGTCGTGCACGATGCGAATTGCCTTTTTGACTGGTGATCCATGTGCGATCCCGATGAAAAATTCCTGACGCGCATGGTTGTCCGAAAGGGTCCAGTTCACCACAGTGCTTTGTAGCAGAACGCTGTTGGGAATGAGAATATCGACCCCATCGGCACGGCGGAGTTGGCAACAGCGCGTCCCGATGGCAGTCACCGTGCCGGAAAAGTTCTCCACATCGATCATGTCGCCGATGCGAATCGGGCGTTCGAAGAGAAGAATGAGTCCGCTGATGAGGTTGTTCACGAGCTGCTGGGCACCAAATCCCAGCGCTATGGCGGCGCCGCCTCCAAGGAGGGCAAAAATCGTGAGTGGGATTTTCACCGCAGCCAGCGCAATCAAGCAGGTGACACCCAGAAGAATCATGTGGGTGAATTTTTGAACAATGGCTCCGGTGTTGGCATCGAGGGCAAAGCGATCTCGAAGCCTGGAGCGCAGCCACCGGCTGAAGGAGGCTGAGGCCATGCCTCCGACGAGAAGTATGGCGAGAGCGATCAGCAACATTCCGAGAGTCACGGAACTCGGACGCTGCACAATCTGGCCGTTGACAAAGACCGAGTCGTTGAGAGTGAAAATCTCGGTATTCCAAAAGTCCTTGGCCTGCGCGCTCAGCGTGATCGCGGCGGCATCCATCTTTTCACCAACACCGAGGCTCTTGCGCTTGGATTCAATGTCGGCTCTTGTGAGATTGATTAATTCAATGAGCCGGGAAAATCCATTTTCCCATTGCGAGAGGCAGGCTTCCTCTTGGATCAAGGCTTTATCAAGGGCTTCAGTGGCGCGCGATGGCGGTTTGGGATCATTTCCTCCGGATGCAACGGATGCAAGGCGACGGCGTTCCTGGAGCTTGGCGCGGAGTCCGGGAATGAGAGGCTGCCATGTCTGCGCTTCCTGCGACCTGTTCTCGACCAAGCGAGCGAGCTGATCGATGGATGTGGCATTCGTAGTATTCCAAAGATCGTGTCGCGTGTGCCAGACCTGGCCGGTGACCAGGAGTCCGATGCGATGATATTCCAAAAGCTGAAGTTGGCTTTCGATGCTTTCCAAAAGGAGGTCGGCAACCTGCTTGTCTCCACGGGTCGAGTTGGCCGATGAGAAATTTTTGAGTTGCTTGCCAACCTTTGCGACAGTGCCCCTCAGGTCCTCCTCCTCGCGCCTGATCTCATCGAGCTTGGATTGAAGGACGCTCTCGGGGAACGAAACGCGACTCTCCAAGCTCGAGGCGTTTAGCTTGCCAAACTGCATGAGGGCCTCTTGCAAATCCACATCCGACTGCCAACTTTGATTGTTCGAACGCTGGGAGTGTTCCGCAAGCGTAGCCCTCACACGGGTCTCTTGGAGTTTCAACAGCCACTTGTCACGCGGTGTCTCTGCGGGACCGGCGGACTCAAGCGCCTGCAGCTTCTGCTGCTGATTTTTCAAGGATGCAAAGGCGTTGCCCGCTTGCTGCTCGCGGGTGGCGCCGATTTTTTGTAGGGCCTCGAGCCAATCCCCAGCCAGCCAGCTGTCGATCCTCGCCGAGTCAAATAATCCCAGTCCTTCTTCGGGCGAGACCTCCGGTGGCTTGAAATCGGCAATAGCCTGTCGCACCTCTGTGGTCTGCCCTTGCATGGTTTGCGCGGCCCTCCTCCAGTCATCTGCGAGAGTATCCGCCTCGGTGAGCTGTGTCAGAAGCTGCAAGTATTCACGATATTCCTCTGGTGTTGCGGGCTCCTTTTTCTGAAATTCCTCCAGACCTCCCTGGCGCGTCTCCTCCAAAATGGTATTAGAGTCTTTTTCAACGACGGAGGCCTCTACTGCTGTCGGCGAGGGACTCTGACAGTAGACGGCCGATCCAAAAAAATATAAAAAACCACAGGTAACGTGAAAAAAAATGTTCATTAAGACTGTGATTCCTGTTGCCACGGCACAGGGCGTGGATAGTATGCTCAGCCATCCAACAAATGAAGCCAGAAATTCATCCCGACTATCAGGAAACATCCATCGTCTGTGCTTGTGGCACCACCTACAAGACACGCTCTACGCGCCAGAACATCAAGCTCGGCATCTGCGCCGCCTGCCACCCCTTCTTCACCGGGGAGCAGAAATTTGTGGATACGGCCGGGCGCGTTGATAAATTCAAGCAACGCTACGGCACCGTTCGCGCCGCTCGCGCTGTAAAAAAAGTCTAACGAGACTTTCTTTTTTTCAAAAACGGTAAACGGGTGCACAACCTGTTTACCGTTTTTATTTAAACCATGGACTTTGAACCTCTCATTGAGCGCAAGCGCCGCCGCTTCGAGGAACTGGAGAGCGAAATTTCCTCGCCCGGTCTCTTTGACAACGCCCCGCACGCCAGAGAAGTCCTCCGTGAACATGGCTCCACGAAGGTGCTGCTTGAGTTCTGGGACAAACTTGTCAGGGCCCGCCGCGAAATCGCCGAAAACCGCGAACTCGCGGCATCCGATGACAAAGAAATGGCGGCCATGGCCCATGAGGAAATTGAACGCATCGAGCCGGAAGTTCCACTCCTCGAGCGGGCTGTGCAAGTAGCCCTCTTGCCACCTGAGCCTGATGAGGACCGCGATGCCATCATGGAAATTCGCGCTGGCACTGGGGGCACCGAGGCAGCGCTCTTTGCGGCTGACCTGCACCGCATGTATTGCCGCTATGCCGATTCCCTCGGCCTCAAAGTGGAAGAGTTGGAATTGAGTCCGGCCGATTTGCGCGGGGTGCGGGAGGTCATTTTCCGCATCTCTGGCACATCTGTTTTCCGCCGCTTTCGCTACGAGAGTGGCGTTCACCGTGTCCAGCGTGTGCCTGCCACCGAGGCTCAGGGCCGCATCCACACCTCCACCGCCACGGTCGCCGTCCTGCCCGAGGCCGAGGAGGTGGACATCGAACTCAAACCCGAGGATCTCCGCATCGAGGTATGCCGTGCCGGCGGACCAGGCGGTCAAGGAGTGAACACGACGGATTCCGCCGTGCAGGTCATGCATATCCCGACTGGAAGGATCGTGCGATGTCAGGACGGACGCAGCCAGCAGAAGAACAAGGAGGCCGCCATCAAAATCATGCGCTCCAGACTCCTTGAGGATAAGCGCCGCGAGGAGGAGGAAAAATACTCCGCCCACCGGCGCAGTCTCATCGGCGGTGGGGGACGCGAGGAAAAAATTCGCACTTACAATTTTGCCGAGAACCGCGTTACCGACCATCGCATCAAACTTTCGCTCTATTCCCTCGACCGTTTTTTGGAAGGTGATATCGGCACCCTTGTGGATGCGCTGCAGATCAGCGACATCGAGCAGAGGCTCAAGGACTCCGGCATGGCCTGAATATTTTAAGTGAAAATGCCGAATAATTATCTTGTGACCTCTCTAGCCATTATCCAGATTGCTCCCGCCCAAGGCGGTTTATGAACACAAACCCAGAAAATCCCACCGACCTGTCCGGCTTGGAGATCGACTTGCTTAAGTCCTTCCAGCCTTCGTGGGTTAAGGAATCCACTCCTTCCAGTAAAATCGCGCAGATCGTCTTGAGGGATGATAACGACTTGCGTGGGAGATCAGGTTACGATCGTGACGATGCTGATGCCCGCTGGAATCGAAAGCCGCCTAAATCTGATCGCCTGACTCGCCGGCCCGGTCCGGAAACGGACAAATCGCGCCGCCCATCAGGTGACAAGCGTCCTCCAGGCAAAGGCCCAGCGCCACGGAGGGATTCTCGGGATGACGGCCCCCGCCGCCAGCAGGAATCCGCACCCCGCACGCCTCTCCTCGAGGGCTGGGAGATCAAGTTTGTGCCGGAGCCGCGCGGCATCGACGGCCTTCTTAAGCAGATCAAATCTACCGCCAAAACCTACTCGCTTTTTGAGTTGGCCCGCTTGGTCCTTGAAAAGTCGGCACGCTACCGTGTGGAATTTCAACGCAAGTCTGGCCCGGCTCTTTTTCAGGTTGCCTTGGATGGCACGCTCTGGCTCAACGAAAGCGATGCCGCAGCGCGCGTGCTCTCCACCCAGCTGGATAAGTTCTACCGCTGCGAGAGTATTGCTGTGGAACCGCCTAAAGCAGCCTCCCCGATCATTGCCCAGTGCGGGATGAGCGGGGTTTTGCTCGGGCCTCCAAACCTCCACGACTACCAACTCAAAGTCCAAAAATTGCACGCCGAGCGCTTCGGCAATGTCGCTTTCGACATCTACAAGGCTCGCATCCGCATGGTTCGCGATGAGGAATCCATCCAAAAATGGCGCGACTCGCAAAGTTCGCAGGAGGTATATTTCCCGCTCGAATCTCCCGAAGGCACCGAGCCTGAGCCCCTCAAAACACTCACCGAGGTTGCGGAGCACTTTCAGAAAAACCATGCCTCAGCAGCGATTATCAACCCTGGTGATCACTTCACAGCTCCTGGCTCGGCACCGGTCAACGACTCTGCGCCAGCCGTCATCGAATTCACACGCCGAGAACTCGACAATCTTATCCGATTCCCGCTTCAGCTCGCCAATTTTCTAAGCCAAAAACTGGCGGCAGGCGGGTTGCAAATCTTCAAGGCACACGAAAACATTACCTATGTCTCCGTGGCACGCCCTAAGTTGCTCGACCGCCGAGTGAATCCCGTCTCCGAGAGCCTCGCAGCTATTCTTGACTATCTGGAATCCAACACAGGCAAGCCACGCGCGGAACAATGGAAGGCTCTGCTCGAATTGCCGACGCTGCCACCGGATCCTGCGCTTCGCGAACCAGCCCTTCTTCGAGATTTCCATTGGCTCCTGCTGCAAGGGCATGTGGTCGACTTCGCCTCGAAGGGTCTCGAAATCCCTCAACGCCCCTCGGCGCGCCCACCCCAAGACAGACAGGAAAAAAACCCAAGCAATCGCCATTCCCGGCCCAGCCCGAATCCTAAAGCGGCTCGACCCGCGACCATTGTGCCACTGACCCAGAAGCCCCACCCCGAGCCGATCGCCAAAGTTTCCGAGCCCGTCGCTGAGCCTTCAGAACGGCAACCCAGCTATCCAGAGATTCTGCCCGATACGCCAGAAGTCCTGCCCCAAGTTGCCGATGTTCTGCCCGACGCAGCGGATTCCTT
>Ga0247837_1000962_pt1 | contig 61842 bp, 52 predicted proteins | sample LaCtaG_2_FD_187115 | JGI IMG/M metagenome (GOLD analysis project Ga0247837, IMG submission 187115) | Freshwater microbial communities from meromictic Lake La Cruz, Castile-La Mancha, Spain - LaCruzMarch2015_14.5m | ecosystem: Environmental > Aquatic > Freshwater > Lake | place: Spain: Castile-La... | reverse complement strand
TTCTGCGCGCTTGTATAGTGAAATAGTCTTTCTTCGACGCCCAGCCTTTATCCCACTTCAGCAGCGTTCCAGTCTTCAACCGCACAGCCCGATGAGACCATCCACACATCCTGGCCCGGTGCCGCTTGAACTTTCTTAACTGTCGTTTGAGCTTCTTTAACCGGCTCTTGAGCGCACTATCAACTTGTCTTCCCTGGGGCTACTTTTCGCATGAACTGGCGGGGTACGCCCTCAACCTGTTTCAAGTCTAAGACAATGTCTCCAAAGTGTCAATGCAGCTGTTTTCTGTGGACTGTTTTCTAGACAACGGCTCTAATGCGGCCCAAAGAGACGCATATTACCAGAAACTGGTGTTCATATCCACCATTCCCCTTGGCATTTTAGGAATTTCGCTGCTATTTTGGAGCTTAATAGCCATTATTCGTCGCACAAAGGGACATGTTAAGTACCAAATGGTGAACTCCATCGTAGTGCTGTTCTTCATCTCACACCCCAGTATCATCACTTTCATGTTCGACTCCTTCAATTGCCGCTCTATCCTGCCCGAGGAGTACTGGCTGAATTCGTACTAGAATATAAGGTGTTGGGACACCCTGCACTCCCGCTATGCTAGTGGCCCTGCCTAGTTTGCTGCTGTGGGGAGTGTGTGTCCCACTGCTGGCTCTAATTGTGCTGATAGTGCAGAAAAAAAACGACTGGCAGAGCCACATGTGAAAATTCGCTTCGACTTCTTGCACACAGGCTACGATGACCGAAAGTACTACTGGGAGTTCGCGATAATGTACCGCAAAATGATAATCATCACCCTATCCGTCTTCCTCGTTTCCGTGTCTACCACTATTCAAGTCCTACTCGTGCTAATTGTCGCCTACCTGCTCCAAGTGCATAGTCAGACCTACACCAATCCCGTGTTCAATCAGCTGGAAAAGCGGAGCATAGTAGTGGCAGCGACGACTATTTACTGCGGGTTTACATTACTGAGGAACTGGACGAGTACTCAGAGGCACTGCTATTTTGCCCTAATTGTGCTGGTGAATGCGTACTTCTTGGTCTATTGGATGGTGCAAGTCTGTGGAGTCGTGTGGAGATTTGCTGTGAAGAGGTTTCAATGTCTCCACAGGCTTCTCATACGCTTTTCCTACCAGTTCTCCGCTGCCCCAGCCCGTGTGGCTCCCAGCGCAGTGGATTCGAGTTTTTTCATGGACCGAAGTCTGGGCTGCAACAGCAGAGTCTTCCCGCCTCTGACAAAAACTTCGAAGTTCCCAACAACTCGGTTGAAGAGTCCGTTGTCAGGCCTGTGTTGCCTATCACTGAAGAGAAGGCGAAGTAGAAGTAAGTACAGGACTACACACATAGGCAGGAGTCTCGAGTCCAATAAGGATTAGACTGCGCTGTTAGAAGCGGCTCTGGAAGTATGATAAAATATGGAGTTCCAGTATACCGCTCACCCTCATCGCCTAAGTTTCGTTTATTTCCATAGCGTCATGATTAATCACTTTCAAATTCTTCCCAAGTGCTGAGAAGACTAGTACAGTGGGACTGGACTCTGCTTTGGTGCTGTGCATGCAAACGGTCAACTAGTGTAATTAGCGATAATGTGCGGAGGGTTTCTCTTTGGCTTTTCTCAGTCCTCCTGATAGTGCTTTGCGGTGTACCCTACCTTTATTAATGACACCAAGTTCACAGGTGCTTTGGTGCTCGAGTGCACCTTAAAGGCTTTGCGCTAAAATAGTGCTGTATAGTCCCTCATACTGATACCGACTTGTCCCTGTATATACTAGGAAAGGCACTCTCGACAAATGGCATATCGACGCCTCTACAAGCATTTGCCTATACAGTGCTGACTACTGAGTCGGGGAAACTGCACCAGCCCTCGAAGACCTCGTTATTATCGCTATATGTAAACTCTCTGGGGAAGCGAAATGCACTCAGAACTGGCAGTAGGCAGGTACAAGGAGGAAAGAGGCACTGGTGTGCTAATAAAGCGTATAGGAAAACTGCACGCTTAGTCATTATTCGCTTTATTTGCGCTACCAACTATCGAAAAGTACTACTAGTCTCTCCGCCTTCAATTCCACTCCTCTCTGAGTATCTACAGCCTGTGGACAGCTCGCTCCCAATACCACCTCAAAGGTATCAGAAAGGGTTGAATTAGATGTGATGGCAGGGATAGGACTCATGAGGACTTTTGAAGCTCTGCAAGTCCCTCTAATAGGTCGCATTTCCCATATTTTCAGGCAAATCGGCTTATCTGAGTTTTCCATTCGTTTTTCGATTTTTCCTTGATCTTTTGAACAGCCAAATCCTTTCCTCTTATGTCCTCACCTTCTATTTTCCCGAAATTTCATCAATTTCCTCAAATTTCGACAGCAGTTTCCCCTGCCTGTTTCCATTCTCCCCTTAGCTTTCCACACCTTCCCCATTCCCTCCCTCCACCGTTCCCATTGTCGCCTTTTTGAATCCCCTCGATCACTTTTAATACATCGGTAAACCAAAGCATGGCGAAATCGGCACTTATCAGCAGACACGTCGTCCTGCCCAAGTACCTCCCACACAGCACTCACACCCCAGTGTACGCGGTTATCCTGGTAAGCGAGGGACACATTGAGAGCATCACCCAAGCAGAGCAGTTCACTCCAGTGAAGGAGTTGATGAGGCGGTACGAGGGGTGGAACCCTGTGGACTGTGAAGAGATGTATGTGAGTCCGGGACTGGTGGATGTGAATGTGCAGGCTAATGGACCGTGGGAGGGGCTGGAAGAGACTACGAAGGCAGGGGTAGCGGGGGGAGTCACCTTCATGCTGGTCGAGCCAAGTCTATATGTCCTGTCTGAGGACCCACAGCAGGCTCTCTACTGCGATATCGGCCACACGCTGGTTATAGCGGAACAGACAGACCTGCCAGCCCTGTCTCCCTCAGTCTTCGCCCTCAAAACATACCTGTCTCCGCCCAGCACCTACATCCCAGGCTCTCTCCAGACCCTCGAGTCCGCCCTTTCCCTCGCCACTACCCACCAGCTCCCGCTCTTCATCGACCCTATTGTCGGCAACCCCAGGATGATGTACATGGCCAGTCCCTGTCGTCTCTCGAGTCTCGAGGAGCGCAGCAAAACCTCGGATTTCCCTGAAGACAAGGTGTTTGCAGGGGCGTTTGCGGAGGATTTGAGTCCAGATTCAAGTGGTAGTTCCGAGGAGGAAGCGGAAAAGCCACTATTTCCGCAGGAAAACCGGAATGGTTTAATCAGCGAAATGGACTCCTGGCGACTTCAACTGCCTTCCAAGTCGGTGGAAATCGAGGAAGAAGAGAAAGAGCCGGTTCTCCAGCTAGAGTCTGTGAACAGTACTGAAAAGCTGAGTCGAAGACGCAGGTCCGCCAAGCTCAAAACGATATATGACGACTTAGACCTGCGGATCAAGAAAATGGAGCATAGCATTGCGGACCTCAGCGCTGTGGAGCAATTGGCGTATGGGACTGCTGGGGAAACTAGCTTTGGGTTCTCGCGGAAGCGCAGTCTTTCCCTCGACAACTCGGACATTGTGACTCTATTGGTGCAAACTAATGGGAAAAAGCGGCCGCGGCCTTTAGCCATGCATTCAGTGGCTCCGAAGACCAGCAAAGACCGGGTCTATTTGGCGTATATGGCCAACCACCCTGACCACTGGGAAGCCAACGGGATTTCCTCAGTGCTGAGTATCCTTGCTGACAAACAGCCCTGCTGCAAAGTCCACTTCTGCAACGTGTCTTCTGCCAGCGCTATCAGCAGAATCACTACCCGGCAAATCGGAGAAACGACTATAACGGTGGAAACCAGTCCCAGCTACCTCTTTTTCACTGCCCTCACAGTCCCTGACGGAGACACACGCCTAAAAAGCAGTCCCCCCATCCGCAACAAACAGAACTGCAACCTACTCTGGGACCTGCTCAAACTCAGCAAAATCGACATCCTGGCTTCCCACCACCAACCCATCGCCCCCCAGTTCAAGTACTTGGACCTAGGCAACTTCAAGAAGGCGGTACCAGGGATTGCCAGTCTAGGCCTAGCGCTGCAGGCAGTGTGGACTAGGCTGAGAGCGCCGATGGTCCAGTCTCAGTCTTCTGACAGCTATATTATGCGTCTGGCGAAGTGGATGGCGGGGAATCCTGCGGCTTTGGTGGGAGTGGCGGCGGAGCGCGGGTCCATTGCTGTGGGGAAGTGGGCGGATTTGGTGGTTTGGGAGCCGGAGACTCTGATCAAGGTGGAGGGGAGAGGGAAGTTCCCTGCTATGTGTCCTTACCAGGGTGCAAAGCTCAGAGGCAAGGTGGTCAAAGTCTACGTCAGAGGGTCCCTGGCCTTCGACAATGGGAGTTTCTACCCTGTAGGGTCGCTCCAAACTCGCCCACATATACTATAAACACTCTTAGAAGCTTCTAAATACACGGTCCGCTGCCTCTGATATCTCCTCCGCTTGCAGCTGTGGCAGGTCTTGAGGACAGTCCAGGAAGTAGGCCCTGTCCTCAGCCGAAGTCAACTCAGGCAGCCAGGGCGCCTCCAGCGTCCGCTTCTCCAAAGCCTCCCACTGCAGTCTACTGAAGAAGTCGTGGGATGAAACGTCCGCTGCGTCCCTGCGACTGCCCAATCGAAGCGCTGGGTCTCGCACTAGCAGTTGCGATAGGAGCGATTTGGCCAAGGCGGAGAGACTTTTAGGGTAGAGAACTGGCCCGGAAAGGATGCTTTCGTAGGTTTCGTAGGGACTGGAACTGTAGAAAGGCGACTGTCCAACTAGCATTTCATACAGCAAGATGCCCAAAGCCCACCAGTCCACAGCCTTGTTATGTCCGCATTTCAGGATCATTTCCGGGGCCATGTACTCCGGAGTCCCGCAGAAACTCATACTTCGTTCACTGATTTCCTTCGCGAAGCCGAAGTCCGTCAACTTCACATGGCCATTTCGGTCTATTAGCAGGTTTTCCGGCTTGATGTCTCTGTGTGCGATTCCCAGTCCGTGGAGATATCCCAGGACCAACACCAGTTCCGCAGCATAGAAGCAGGCGCTTTCCTCCCTCAACCTCCCTGCAGCCATGCGACCAAAGAGCTCTCCGCCTTGGACGAGTTCGAAGACTAGGTAGAGTCTGCGCTGGTCCTGGAAGGCAGTTTCCAGCTTTACTATGCCAGGGTGGCGCAGTCTGCGCAGTAGTCGGTGTTCGTCCTTGATATGCTCCACTTGTTTCCTGCGGAGAATGTCGCTTTTGGAGAGGATTTTGACCGCGTAGAGTTGACTGGAAGGGTGGGAGGACAGTCGGGTCAGGTGGACATGACTGTAGGACCCGGTGCCCAGCGCTTCCAGTACTTGGAAGTCCATCGGTGTGTAGGCTTTCGACGGGGAAATCATATTATTACCAACTGAAACGCTTGGATTGATAGGACGGACTCCGCCGACACTACCCTTTAACAGTGATAATTAGCACAGACTTAGAAGCCTTCCAATACTGCCTCGAGCTGCGCAGCGTCCTGGAAGTACCCAGTGTCTTGCGCGTTTCTGAGGACGGGCACCCAGGGAGGACTTTCCGTCCGATCTTCCAGCCGCTTCCAGGCCACATTAGTGAAGAACGGGTGTCTTTTCACCTCCTCTGCACCTGCCTTGGAGCCCAGTCTGCACCCAGCGTCCTTCTCCAACAGAGCGGAAATGAGGGTTTTGGCTGAGTTGGAGAGGTGGGCAGGGTAGGCTACGGCAGTGGTAAGGATGGAGGTGTAGAGGGCGTAGGGAGTGGCGGCTTGGAAAGGTGGCTTCCCTGTCAATAGTTCGTAGAGCAGGATGCCCACAGCCCACCAGTCCACAGCTGCTCCGTGGCCTTTTCGCATTACTACCTCGGGAGCCAGGTATTCCGCGGTGCCGCAGAAGGAAAAGGAACGCTCTTCAGTCCTTTTGGCAGTCCCGAAGTCCGTTACTTTTATATGTCCATCGGCTCCTATCAGCACGTTTTCCGGCTTCAAGTCCCTGTGCATCACCGACTCTCCATGCAAGTACTCCAGCACCAACACCACCTCACTCACATAAAACCTCCCCACCTCCGCACTCATCCCTCTCACAGGTATTCTGGAAAGCAGCTGTCCTCCTGGAGCGAACTCCAGCAAGAGATAGAGCCGCTGGCAGTCTTCAAAGCTATGCACCAGACGAACCACTCCAGGGTGAGTCAACTCCTGCAGTAGTTTTCTTTCCTCAATGCAGTGACTATGAGGCCGCGTGGCGGAAGCAAGAGGGACGACTTTGAGAGCGAAAGGCGAGTGGGAAGGGGCGGAAACTGTGCTGGCGAGATATACTCGACTGTGGGGCCCTCCGCCCAGCAGTCTTCTGACTTGCAGGTCTTTTGTTGAAGTGAAGTTTAGCATTTTTATGTCAGATTTCGTCCAGTGTAGATGGTAACTCGGGGAATTGTGGGGTCTGATAGTGCTAAAATCAACTGGGAATCAGACCTTCGCAGCTGTTTCCCACTTATTCTGAAATCAAAGTCCTATTCGCCTTGTTGAGGATTTCCCTCTGGTCGTACTGTCCTTGGTGAAATAATGGCTTCGTCCACTCGGATGGACATTGACACGATCTTTCGCGTGATTAAGGGCAGCCTGCCAGAGTACGGAGCCGGACTCGTGAAGGACTGCATGTCAGTGTACGGCTTCGACCTGAAGACGGACACAGGGTCAGTGCAGTACACATTAGACCTGTCCCAAGGCCAAGGCAGTGTAGAGAAAGGCCTGCGGCCTGCAGTCAACGCAGTGCTAAAGACTACAGATCACTACTTGGAGGACTTCTTCTTAGGACGGGCGACCCTCAGAGAGCTGTACAGCAGCGGGAAATTGAAAATGGACGGGAGCGTAGGCCGGATCACGAGACTGCGACTGTCCTCCTTCCCGCCTTTCACAGCGGAGAGCGTACGCAAGTATGCTGCGCCTCGTCTTTAGTCCTATCTCGCCACTAACATGGCTCTGAGAGGGACATGGATAGTGCTATTGGAGCTATGGATATAGAAGCGGCTTGCCTGCTGATATGTCCTTTTCGTTTGTCCTGTCTTGACTCCATATCATCGTGTACCCACAGGGTAGTTTCCTTGGAAGTTGTACACAGCCATCCTTGGAAGCATTGGAACAGCGCAAAGAGTGGTTCTAGAGGAGCAATGCACAGATCTTTTAGTATGTGAAAAAATAACTGTTGAATAGGTGACTTGCAGTGAAACGGCTGAATTGCGGCTTCTGTGTAGGTTCACTTCTAAGTGGGAAAACAGCTAATACGGTTTTGACAGGTCTAAGTGCTATTTGGCTTTACCCACCTCTACAGACTGACAGTAGAGTAGCTGAGTGAGAGAGCTTAGGCAGTACTTAATGGGTGCGAAGTGGTTTCTGTACTTTGCAGTTCTACTAGCCTGCAGCCAAGCGGCCTACTGCCCCACTTTCACTTGCGACACAGACCTGGGCGCAAACGTGTGTTCCGTCTACTCCAGCGGCTCAGCCTACAAGCTGAACTCAAACGGATGCCAGCCTGGCTACGTGTGCTCCGCCACTGCAGTTGCTCTCTGGGCGGAAATCATCCACGCGAACGGCTCAACCGACAAGACCTCTTTCCTCTGCACTGCATACACCCCGCCTGCTCAATCCACCTGGACCGCCGTGAACTGCGGCACCAAACTTGCTAACAAGAACTTCAAGAGCGGAAATATAGTGATTCCCTGCACTGCGGATACAGACTGCGTGTTGGCTGACTACACATATACACTCTGTATGTGTGTCCTTGGGAGTGACGGGAAGGGCGTTTGCCAAGCGAGCACTAGTAATGACCAGGTCTATGGCGGGTTCTGGCGGGACTGCGGCTCTGGTGGCACGATTTCAGACCAGGACATAGCGGAGTACTGGGCCTTCTATATGATGTATTGGGAGTACGGGCAAAGCACTGTCGAGTGTATGAGTATCTTTATGGAGACTACGATGCAGGGCGGCCTGCTCGAGGCGTACAACGGCGCAGGCACTCTGGCAGCCACAGTGGTAGGCCTTCTAACTCTCTACTAAGTTAAACAATGGTACTAGTACAGTCGATTATTCAAGATGACAGTGACCACTTAGTACCTCCTTACTGCCAAAGAATTCCCAAAGAAGGTATAAACTGCTGAAATTTAATACAAGTCTTTCTATAGCAACGCCCTATCGACCGGTTTCCTCGGCGGTTACTTGAGACACACGCTATATAACTTAATGGCGACGAAGAGAGTCCTGTGTCTCGCAGCTCTGCTGGCTTTCAGCGCTGCCACGGTCTGTCCGAAGTACACATGCGACGCGACCATCGAATCCAACATATGTGCAAGCTACTCCCAGGGCAACGACTTCAAACTCAACTCCAATGGATGTCAATCCGGATCCTATTGCTCCTCTATTGGCACGAGTGCATGGGCTATTGGCATCAACAATGCGGGGTCTACTTCGGGGGCTGCAACTACCTACCCGTGCACTGCGGAGAGCACAAGCTCCACTACTACGAGTGGATCGTGGGATTCCATGAGCTGCGGCACGAAGCTCCCCAACAAGAACTTCAAGAGCGGACAGACAGTCATTTCCTGTATCAACAAAAATGAGTGCGTACTGTCAGACGACACCACCACAGACTGCGTGTGCGTCTTCAAGACGGACGGCACCGGCATATGCGAAGCGAACACCAACAACGACCAGGTCTTCACCGGGTACTGGAACGACTGCGGCACTAGCAGCACGCTTACAGACTGGGACACAGCGGCCTACTGGATCTACTATATGATGTATTGGGAGTTCACGCAGAGCACTGTCGCATGCATGAGCATCTTCATGGAGACTACAATGCTCAGCGACCTTTACGACGCCTACAACGGCGCAGCTACTCTGGTGGCAGGCCTATTAGTGCTCTACTAGGCTAAGTCGCGGCTTTAGATAGTCGCCTTATTGAAATGGACTCTTATGTCCTTTAGTTATCGCTGCGGTTTGTTCCGTCGATATAGGCACAAAAGTACCTGTGCAGGGAATTTTGTATACCCGAACTGTGATACACTTAAAATTTACACGAGAAAGAAAGCAGAGATTCCTGGCAACTCAGTGAATCTTAAGCTAAATTAGCCGAATTCAGTAGGCCTAGACTGCTGCTAAGAAGGAAATTGCAAGGGAACGTGAGGCTTGAGCGGCTTGCAGGCAGTTTCCGTGGAGTAGTGATGTATTCCCCTATTTCGCGGCAGGAAAGACCTGCTGGTCCAGGAAACTAAAGAAATGGCCAAAGTAGCAGCTGTATAGAGGTTTAGGCGCTGGATTTGACAGAAGAGTAATAGGCCCTAGGGAAACAAGCCAAATTGCCTATAGTCTAAAGCCTCCAACTTCGGACAGTACTAAAAATTGCTGAATTTGTGATCTATCTCTATGAGAAATGCGTATTTCCAATCGCAAACGGCAACAGTGGATAATCCCTGCAGTTATAAAGATAGGGAAGAGTAGTGCTATTGAATTTTATAGACATAATGAGAGTCCATTATGGGAAGAAACCGCCATGGCTAGGGTCTATTAGGCGTGAAAGATGGTCGGAGCCCTGCAGTCGCAGAGGCGGTTTCTCAGGCTTAGTTGAGGCTTTAAACTCATATCTCCTTAGAAAGGTACTTCTTTTGAGTCAATTCTCATAGTTCGGAGGGGAAATCGTATAACCTGCTATCACATTCCTCAACCAAAGTCGAAGTCTTAGGACGAATTATAGATTCATTAGCCTCGCTAGTGTGATTAAACCTTAGCACTACCGGGAAACCGCCGCCCAAGGCTCAAACGACCGAGGGATTTTACCCTACAATCTGGGGCAAAATGGAGATGATAATAATAATGGCGATGCTCGTTCTGGTGACTCTGCTGGCCCTGACCCACGCATATGTGGAATGCCCGACGTATACCTGCGAAAGTCTGCCTTCGAATACGTGCGCTAGTTACTCCGCCACCGATTCCATCAAGCTCAACTCTGACGGTTGTCCATCCGGCTCTCTGTGTTCGATATCGGGCGTGTCTCTCTGGATGAAAGACAGCTCGTTAACCTACAGCTGCACTGCAATTCCAAACACCTCAACTACTACCAGCACCACAACAACTGTCATTCCTTCGTGCACGAGCAAAAACTCGCAAAAGTCCTTCAAAAACCAAGCGATTTCGGTCACTTGCAACTCTGATATCGACTGCAAACTTGTTGATGGCACAAGCGGAAATTGCGTGTGCGTCATGGGGTTAGAGACGACCGGAATTTGCGAGCCTGACGCTGCCAACGAGCAAGTGTTCGCCGGGTACTGGGAGGACTGCGGTACGGAAAACACCCTGAGCGCTGAAGAATTTGCCTACTGGAGTTACTATAAGAGTGTCTGGGTGTACACCCAAAGTTCTGTGCACTGCAACGACATCTTCTTCGAGATCCAAATGCTCAGTACCCTGCTGGATGCCAAGGACGGTGCGGCCACACTGGCAGTCGGAGTCTTCGGCCTCTTGGCCCTCTACTAGGCTAAGCTACGGCTTTAGGCAGGTCAGACTTGTGCTGAGGAGAATCCATCCTCACTTAACTATTCAAACAAGGCTGTTGTTAGTATAGGGAAGGCAGAGCCTTTTATTAGTATGCACATCAGAGTCCTGCTGCCCCTCATAGCCGCCGCTTCCTACTGCCCCACCTTTACCTGCGAGTACTTGCCTCAGTCCGTGTGCGCCAACTACACGGGCGGCAGCGCCTTCCAGCTGAACAGCCAGGACCCGTGTGCGCCCTATGAGTACTGCTCATTGCCCTATGTGGCGAGATGGGCGGAAGTCGTCAATACCCAGGGCCTTTCCTCAGTCGTGCCCTCTGCCTCTCGGTGCATTTCACTCAATACGACCAACCTCTTCGAGGCTTCGGACTGCGGACAGAGACTTACAGGCAAGGAATTCGCAGGGAACGCAACTCTAGTCCTCTGTGACACTTACGAAGACTGCATCCTCACCGACGGCACCACGACTTCCTGCATGTGCGTCTTTCGCACCGACGGCAAGGGAGTGTGCGAAGCCCATCCCAGCAATGAGCAGTTGTTTGGGAAGTACTGGGAGGAGTGTGGGGATGACAGTGTGCTGCATAGTCAAGACACGGCAGAGTATTGGCTTTACTATATGGCTTTTTGGGAGTTTACGCAGAGCACGGTGAAGTGCGTGGATATTTTTTATGAGATTGGGAATATTACGAGTCTTTATGAGGATTATGACGGGGCGGGAGTGATAGGAGTGTTTAGTCTGCTAGTGATAGGCTAACGACTAGCAAATTGATGCATTTTGGTAGTGAAATGTCAGTATTTCATAGCTAAAATGCACATATTTGTCCGATTTCTGCACATAAAACCATAGAAACTGGGAAAGATATACAGTTAGGACAGAGAAATACCCACCAGTCCTAATTGCCTTACTCCTTCCAACCCTCCCAAATGCCCTTTTCACCTATCAATCCCATTTAAAGTGGCCTATGCTGAAAGACCTCCTCCACTCCAGGTCCGAAAAAGTCCAACCCCTCACCAAGGAAGACACCCGCCTCTCCACCTTTTCCCGGTCCAAGTACAAGCACCAGCAGACCCTGTGGAGACTCAGTGTCAGTCCCACAGTCCATGAATCGCTTCACGACTCTTACAATAGGCGCTTGAGACGAAAGCGGGTTTCTCGCAGGACGCTGTTGAGAGTCGCACTTCTGAATGCAGGTCTGAGTGCGCTGGCTTCAGTACTGGGGTATGTGGCTTTGCGGCCTGTGGCGATGGAGAGGGAGAGTGTGGGCGGACTGGGGATCTGGCTGAAAGCGGGGATCGGTACAATTGCGATGGTGCAAGTGTCGCTGTTACTGCTGTATCACTCCACTGTGCAGCGCTACGAAGGCCTGCAAAGGCATTCTTTGCGCATGCAGCGGCCTTTGCACAGAGACTTGAAGTCCCTGTGTCTGCTCGAGTACTGCCTTCACCTCCTCGTCCTAGTTCCCGAGGCCCAGTCTATTACCATCCCAGGCACCGGCCTAGCTCTGAATGACTGCTTGTATGTGGGCTTATTGCTGCGGAACTATGACCTGGTGAGAGTGGGGTACTGGCTCTGGGGTCTGGACGCAATCAGAATTGAGTTCTACGAAGGACTGATGGCGGCTGGAACTGTGTTTCTGTGGAAGTTGTGGCTGCATGGTCTCAGCATCCCTATGGCTGTTTGCACGTATCTACTGACGCTGGGCTTTATGGGAGTGATGTGGGATGTCATTAGGCGAGCGGAGAACTACGTAGGGGAAAACTCGTCATATAACGATATCACGACTGTGGCTTTCTCTCAAGCGTTGCTTGGGTTTGGACCGGAGGCTCCAGGCTCATTTCTCTGTCAATTCACCCTCTTGCTATGCTGTTTCCTGGGTATCTGCATACTAGTCTGCCTAATTTCCCACTCTATCAAGACACTGGCCCTGGACAAAGGACAAGAAGAGCTGTACATAGCGTTAATCCAGGGCTACGACCTAGTATCTTATAGGCAAGAAGCTATATGTTTACTACAGAGTTGGTGGAGAAAGCAGCAAGCTAAGCGCAGAAAGCTCTGGACCGGCTTAGAATTCACCAATTACAAGCGACGATTAGTATCCTTTCGAGCAATTCGAGCGGGGAACTTAAAGGACAAAGGCGAGTCTCTGCGTATGCAACTAAGGGCTGTCAGTGCGGCTGTGCGGGGGAAACTGGTGGACTTGAAGAAAGAGGTAAAGGACTTGGAGCCGACTCGAAGACTGAGTATGAAACTGTCCCTGCTGCTTCTCAGAAGTCAACGCCACATAGCGATTCAAGCCCGGCTCCTGGTCTTTCCCCGTCTCATGCTTGGCCGTCGGCCAAAAAAAGAGCAGTCGCTTCGACGGCTTTCCACTATACCAGAAGAAAGCGAGGTCCTGGAAACTGCTTCAGCAGCCGCTCGAAGGCTTTCCGCTGACTCTAGTGCTTGCTCTAGACCGCAGGTCGCTGGTTGTGGCTGATAGAGACTCCTTTCTGTATGCTAATTACGCTTATACTCAACCGTTAAAATGAGCCAAAGCCCGCAGCGTATCTCCTCGGGTGTGTCAGACCCCGCCTCTGAGGGCTCTGGAGGCGAAACAGGCCAGGACGGCCGCAGACAGCTCCGCCAGATCCTCGAGCGGAAGTTGGGTCGAACAGCAGACGACCCCAAGAATGCGGATTCCCTGGATTTGCCGCTGGAAGTGGAGGCAGAGCGCAAGGACCTGAGTTGGTCCGCCCTACTCAACCCTGTAGGCAACCAGTCCTTGCGAGAGGAGACCATCGACACACAAGGGAAAGAAGCAGAAGCCAGGGCGAAGCCTGGGTCCAAGCCAGCGAAAGCGCCTGCTAAAGGCAAAGTCGAGGGGAAGCGAGATCTGCCTCGGAAGCCAAGTACTGGCTCAGTGCGGGAGTCCCGCACTAGGCCTGAGGAAGACTCTCACGGAGCAGTTTCCTCTCGCTCCGCACGTAAAGCGGAGGACACGGGCAGCCAATCCGACCGCAACTCCAAGCAAAGTCTCATACTTCAACTTGCGAAGAAGGACTTGGAGCGCAGGGCTAACCAGGTGCGCACTCCGGAGATGCAGCAGCCGGGCAGACAAGGCCGCTCCTATACAGAGACTAGTGAGGAAAGTGCTGGGTTGGTGGAAGTGATGGTGCCTATGGCGAGTGTTCGCATTCCGGAAGTGCCGTTGTTGGCGCTGGATGCACTGGGGTCTGGGACGAAGGAGGAGGTCAAGCAGATGTCGGTGTCCAGTTCTCGCTCTGTTCACTCCATTTCCCCTGAAAAGAAGGCTCAAGTGCAAGAGTCTCCCTCCCCTCCAGTGCAGCCCTCCCGTCCAAAGGCCGCCAAGCCCCCCATCTCTCCCAAGTTCCCCAAAGATCTCGCCCAAGAGGAAGTCCTGACTGACTACTGCACCACTGAAGTGCAGACAGACGACCAGTTCAGTTTGCGGCTGCAGCGAGTGCTGGAGACTTTGAGTGATGAGAAGGTGTTGAAAGGACTGAGATTTGTAGGCGGACTGGCTCGGTACCTGAGGAGCAGCGGCTACCAGGACTAAAAGAATGGCCTAGATAGTGCAGCAGTTTCATATTTAGTTCACAGGCTTCCACCTATCTGGTTCAACGGAGACTCACAAGGAACAGTACTGAATTGCTAGGACAGACTGATCAGTGATAGTTCCACTAGGACTGTTTAAGCCAAAAGTCCACTATTTTCTCTCATTTCCCCAAGTAATTGACTGCAAAGCACATCAACGCAGTGCAGAGCAGAGCAATAGCCATCAAAGATTAGCTTACTAGTCCTGCGAGCTCAGCAACTGCTGATAGTGTCTTATCAGCTGCGTGCGGAAGGCCGGGTCTGCGTCCGACCTGCGGATGATTTGCAGTTGAAACTGAAATTCGCCACTGCTTCCTTCCTTCATCGTATCCGAAGACTCCATCAGCAGCGAAAAGGCCATTTCCGGACTGAGTCTCCACACTTCCTGCTCTATATCCTGCTCTCTGATGTCCACGCTATACAGCAGCGGCTTCCAGTGCTCTGCTGGAGCATGGCAGTGCTTGGCATATACGAGTTCCCTAGCGTTTGCCTGCCCACGGACTCGCTTGTATAGGTCGAAACCGTCAGCGCCCACTAGTCCGACAGGACTGAAACTGGCGATTATTCTGCGGTCGTTATAGTCCTTTAGAGTGAAGGGCCAGCTGCCGCTGAAGGACATTAGGTACTTCGTGGCCATGCCCCGGCCGTCACCGAAGTTGAGGAGCTGCAGCATGTCGGAGGTCGGCTCGTAGTACATTAGACTCAAGGGCACGTCGTATAGCTTCATTCTTGCATACGCAATGATATTGAGCGCGACCGTGGGTGCTTCCTGCACTGCGTGGACTCCTGTTTTGGGCGGGAAGCCATAAGGCATTCCTTCAATCGTCACACAGTCTCCCCCTGAAAAGACATTCGGGAAGTCCAGGGACTGCAAAGCTCGATTGACCTTGATGAAGCCATGGGAGCAGGTGGCCAGGCCGGTCTTCAGCGGCTGCGGCTCAGGGCCTGTCGCCCAAATTATAATTTCCCCATACAGTACCCGGCCGTCCATTAACTCCACTTCCTCTTCCCTGATTTCTTTCACCATAGCGTTCTGAACGGTCTTAATATTGTACTTCTCCAAGTTGCGAATCACCACTTTCCGGTAGTTGATATTGGCGTAGGAAAGGACACTTGGCGATTTGTCCAGTAAAGTGGCTGAGATTTCACTACCAAAGCGTTGGGTGAGGCGGTACTTGATGCTGGTGATTAGCTCGATGCCGGAGGTACCGCTACCGATGACGAGCAGTCTGGGGGAGGTCACGCCTTTGTCGCGGTACTTTTGCTCGGTCGCAATCAACTTTTCGAGGAAAGTGTTCATTGGTCTCGTCATGATAGCGTGCTCCAACGCTCCCGGCACCGAAGAAGTCCCTAGCGTCCTAGACCCAATATTGACAGACAAAATATCGTACTTCAAAACCTGCCCATTGTCCAGCGTCACAGTCTGCGCCTTCGGGTCCATTTGCACGCCAGTGCCCAGAATGAATTCCGCATTGCACGCATAACAAAGCAACGGCACTTCAATCCTGGTCTCATCTTCCCTATATTGCCCTGACAGCACCCCTGGGTACATTGCAGAGTAGTAGGTGAAGTCCCAGTTGGACACTACTACGATCCTCACTCTGCCCTCTGAGTCTTTCACCAGGTAGTCGTGGATGATTTTGAGTGCGACGGAGTTGCACAGGCCGCAGCCCAGGATTAGGATAGTCAGTGGTTCGGTAGCCATGCTATTACTAGCCACACGCTCCCATCTCGCAAGATGAAGAACTACGAGGATGATTTCAGAGCTCGGAGGGTGGTAGGGCAGCGGAGAGGAAGGCGGATTTCGAATGGCAGAGAGACATATATGGGATTGGATGGGGAAATTAGGGAAATTGGTTGCAGCTCGAATAGACTTTTCCAATGCACGGAATTGGTGTTGCATCGCAAAGCTGCATCCCAAGTTTCTGTATCTTACATGAGGCATTGATAGCCTATGGCACACATAAAAATGAAAGGGACAACAGTCACCACAGACACTTCCCCAGGCTCCTCACCTTTTCTCCCTCATTCCACCTCCAAACCGCTCAAATCCATCCTCAGAATCGCCCTAGAAGTCACTCCTCCTGAGCCGTCCCTCGAAGTCTCACCCAGCAAAGCAGTTCACTTCACTGAGAAAATCGAATACAAGCAACGGACTGCGACTTTCCAAGAAGCTGAGGAAATCCCCCCCGCCGAGTTGGTGAAGAGCAAAGGATCAGTGTGCTGCGATTTGTTTTAATCTTAGACCAGAGTTAAGTGCGAGATGTATATGGAGGAGATAGTGATATCCCCACAAGCGTTTATCCCCAGTCGAGGACTGGGACTGAAGGATGCGTACAAGGTTGGGGAGAAACTGGGGGAAGGAGCGTTCGGCACTGTGAGGAAAGTCACACACCGACAGACCAAACAGACTCGAGCAGTCAAGATAGTGTCCAAACACCTGCTCAATTCGCCTGAAAAGCAGGCATGGCTGCATGCTGAGCTGCGCATTCTTCGACTCCTCGACCATCCCAACATCCTGCGTCTATTTGAGTCCTTCGAAGACGATCAAAACTACTACTTAGTGACCGAGCTGTGTTCCGGCGGAGAACTGTATGAAAGAATCGTGCGGACTGGGTACCTCTCCGAAGCTCAATCAGCGAACTACGCCATGCAAGTGCTTAGCTGCGTCGCCTACTGCCACGAACACAACATAATCCACCGAGACTTGAAACTCGACAACTTCATGCTGGAAAGTGAAGAGGCAGGCGCTACATTGAAGGTAATTGACTTCGGGACAGCCACAGAGTGGACGCCCGGCCAGCGCTTTGCAGACAAAATGGGGACTCCTTACTACATCGCGCCGGAAGTGATAAACAGGAACTACACGGAGAAGTGTGACTTGTGGAGTGTGGGAGTGTGCATATACATCTTGCTATGTGGACTGCCGCCCTTCCCGGGGACTGCAGATGCACAGATACTGCGAAGAGTGCGCAGAGGGAAGTTCGAGTTTCAGTCGCCGGAGTGGGACTTGATATCGTATGAAGGCAAGCATTTGGTGTGTCAGTTGCTCACGTTGGACCCGGAAAAGCGGATTTCAGCCCGGGAAGCACTGAATCATCCTTGGTTCCAGACTGCAGCTGCTTCCCCTACTCACCCGGCTTTAGCCCAATCCGCCTTCGACAATCTCCGCCGCTTTTCTACCAAATTAACACTCCAAAAGGCGACTTTGACGCTAATCGCTGTGCAGTTCTGTTCGCAGTCTGAACGGGAAGATATGGAACGGATGTTCAAATCTCTCGATAAGGACCACAGCGGCTCTCTTTCCCAAGAAGAACTGACGCAGGGCTTTGCGCTGCTGCTGGGGCAAGACCCAGAGGACGTGCGCGAGGAGGTGACTCGGTTGATGCAGGAAATAGACACTGATCAGTCAGGGGAAATTGACTATACGGAGTTCGTGGTGGCTACGATGAGTCAGAAAAGGATGGCGAGTAAAGGCCGTCTGCTGAAGGCATTCCAGGCCTTCGACTTAAACCAAGACGGCACTATTTCAGCAGAAGAACTTCGCAGTCTCTTAGGAGGCGGACATAACTACCCCGAGGCCGCCTGGACCCAACTCATTCAGGAAGCTGACAGAAACGGAGACGGAGTGGTTGACTTTGAGGAGTTCGTTGCTATGATGGATCAACTGGGACAGTAGTCAGTTTGCTAGTAGCTTAAAGGACAAATTGCCTGGTTGTTTCGATATTTTATATAGAGTTTTGCAATGTGACTGATAAATAAGCCGAATTCGCCGACTTGAATACGAAAAAGTATATAGAAAGCAGGTTTTCCCAGTCCTTTTAGTTCATTCCAATCCGTCCAAGCCAGGCCTTCTTCCCCTTCTTTCCTTCTCCACCCCAGTCTCAATTCCCTCCCCTCCCACACACAGCCTCCCACCTCACTTGTCCAGTCCACATGTCCTTCCCGTGGTTTGTTCTCTGGTCACCATAGGAAGTCCATATAATATGCTGCGTCTCGCGAGTCGCAGAGCTGTCACGAGCAAGATCCTGTACCCGAATTCCAACCGTTCCTCCGGCTCTACCCTCAAAGTCGTGGTCTTCGGCTCCTCCTCTCAAGTGGTACCTTTCCTTGCGACTCACCTGAACTCCTTAGGCGCCTTCGTCACTTTCCCTTGCCGCACCTCCTATAAGTACATCGACTACATCAAGCCCGCCTTCCACTACCGCACCATGCACATCCAGCAGTTCGTGGACTACAACGACCCAGACATCATCGCGAAGATCATAAAGGAAAACAACGTGGTGATCAATTTAATAGGTGCACACGCGTACTTAAAGAACTACGACTTCATATATGAGGGAAACGTCACGATGGCGAAGAGGATTGCTGAGGCCTGTGCTGCTTCGCCGGATGTCGTGAGACTGATCCATGTGTCTGCAGCGGGCGCAGACCCTGCAGCTGCATCGACTCGCCTCTCTACAAAGTGGCTGGGCGAGCAAGAGGTGAAAAAGGCCTACCCGTCCGCGACCATCATCAGACCCTGCACCATTTTCGGCGAGTTCGACTACTTCGTGACGAAACTGGCGAACTTCCAACAGTGGCTCGGCTTCAACTTCCTCATCGACGAGGGTGCAGAGAAGCGCCAACCCATCAACTCTGCAGACGTCGCCACCTGCCTGTTCAACGCTATTCGCCTGCCGGAAACCGCTGGACAGACCTATGAACTCGGAGGGCCACATGTCTATTCCCAGAAGGAAATCCTTGAAATCATCTATAACAAGCTGAATAGGCCGCCGGTGGTCAAGTCTTTTCCCTATGAAAAGACTTTTCGGGTGATGAGGCGTGCGCCTCACTTCTGGGCTTTGACTCGCTGGCTGACGCTCAATGAAGTACTGGAGAGCAGGACTGATATTGTGGTTAGCAAGGGAGCGAAGACCTGTGAGGACTTATTCGTGAAGCCCATTAGTTTCCCTCAGAACCTGAAGGCGATTGCCAGCGACTGGGTGGCCAAGAACGACGTGAGTCTGGAGGACAACGAGCACGGCTGGTACAACGGTAACGACCGCAAATACGAGCCCTAAACGCTAGGAACTTAGTCCTTCTTGGCCTTCTTGGTGGGGGATGGAGTATTCGATTGGCTGCGAGCACGCTTGGTTCTGCTGCTGCTGCGAGGCGCTGACTTGGGAGTCTTGGATGGAGTCGGGGTTTTCTTCGGCCGGGGAGAAGCGGACTTCGCTGGAGTCTTGGCAGGAGACTTAGCGGGAGTCTTAGCGGGAGTCTTGGTCTTGGCGGGCTGAGGCGAGGGACTGAGGGCTTTCTTGCCGGAGCAGCCACAGGCCGCGGGAGCAGCTTCACACTCGTCCTTAGCCGGGGTCTTAGGCCGGCCTGGACTCTTGCAGGGAGTCTTCGAGCCTGGGGAGGCGGGGTCAGACTTGGCGGGAGTTTTGGTACGACCGCGGGGGCTGGACATTTTTTATTGCCGCCTAGCCTACGCGCTACCTAGACCCCAGCCAACCCCATTCCTTACAAAGACTCCTCCGTGACTCATAGTTTCGAAGCAAATCATTACTATGCACACACTAGCTTCTTCTTGGTAACATCCCACTTTTGACTCGCGCAGACTTGTTGCTTGCTGCCGATATCGATGTTCTGCTTACTACTGTCTTTAAAGTAGGTCGATTTAGGCTAATTGTCGACTTCGCAAATCTGTCGATTTGGAATAGTATGTTAATAGTATCTGGAAAATTAGGTGAGAGGAGCTTAAATTGCTGACTGTATAGGGGTGGCGAAAATATGTGCATAGAATTAGAGAAATTAACTTTTATTAGCGATTTTTGGACGATTCTGGAGTATTGGGCTTTGTTGCTTGCGAGATGTGACAATGTACTTTTCGTAGGCAGGGAAATCTACTTTTGATATGAAGTTCTGCCCATGACACCTGAAAATTAATCGAAAAGACTGCAAAATGAGACTAAAAATCGCCTCAGAAAGCGATTAATTCCAAATACGTGAAAATAAAGCTGAAGTCAGTTACAGCGACTTCCTTTCTCCTCTATCAAAACACTACCCTAATTTTTTAATAAACCACCCAAAATAAGTCTCCAATTCCCTCTGAGTTGCACCAACGTTCCTTAGATGTAGTAAATTGCTCCTCGCTCAGTTCTCACTGCTTCTGGGCTGCGGATGGCATTGAATATGGGAGGACAGCAGGCAGGCGGTGAGGGCAATGCAATTCCCAAGGACCAGTTCCTGCAGATTATTGCGGAGTTCCGCCAGAGAGCGTTGGCAGGACTGCTGGCAGCGAAGAAGCAGAACATCCAAGAGCGCATGGCGCACTACCACCAAAACCTCGAACTCTACAAAGCCGCAGTGATGGGCTTCGTCCAAAAGCAGCAAGCCGTAATGTCAGAGTCCGCCATGGCCGTGCTCGAGCCCCGAGGCTTCAGCGCACAGGATTTGAACCAGTCCATGACCCGCTACATGGGAGACCAAGACGTACAGCCAAGTCTAGTAGCCCTGCAGACTCTCACAGGAGACTTCTGTGAAGGACAACCAGTCCCTGAGTCACTCACTAGAGACAACTTCCTTGCTGCGGTCCGCCTGCAGACTTCGGAACTGCGGAAGTACCCGATCAACAATATGCTGGACTCCATGCTGGCGCAGGTGGCTGCAGCTGATGAAGTCTTCCAGCGAATGGGCTACGATGAGATTACAATGGCAGCGGCAGCGATTCAGTTTGAGGACTTGGTGGACCCGGAACTCGCACATGCCCGGGAAGAGTTCAACGAAGCGGCAAAGATGGAGGAAATGATGAGAAGACCGCCTCCGCAGCCTGCAGGAGGACACCAGCACGGCCCCAACTGTGACCACGGTCACCAGCATAAGTCAGACTAGGCCTTTCCTACACATTTAGTCGCTGAGTACTTGCGGAATAGGTCGCAAGTGAGGAATTCAGCCCGCATTTCGCTTGATTTCCGAGAAAAACGATAGGAAATTCGCAGAAGTTTCCCTACCTCCGCTTCGAGATTCGGGATAAGTCGCAAGTCCAACCGTCCTGTCGCCTTTCTCCCAGTGGACTTCTCCTCTCTCTCCCTAGGCGACTTCGACCTCATTCTCGAGCTATACGTAGCCTCCGCGTATTGCCCATTCCTGGGCGTCCCACTCTGCGAGCTTCTCGACGACCTCAGCGAAGTCCGCTTCGGAGTGTGATAAGACCTTTCCATCGACCTTGAGAAGTCCGCAGGCACAGACTCAACCGTTATTTCCTCTCTCTCAGGACTGAGTTGGTAGGTAGGCAGGACAGCGGCAGGCCGCTCTGTCATTGTGGCTCGGCTGTCTCCTTTGAGCTTTGCTTGACATTGGGTTATGCGTTCGCTGTATTTGCGCAGGATTTCCTGTTCTTCGTCGGAGAGCTTGCCTACGAGTTCTGGCTTGAACATACACTTTATTTCAAATGTGGCTACTCGTGCTCCTGTGCACTACCGCTCAAGCCAAGGAATACGTCCTGAAAGTGAAGACCCAATGCACCGAAGCAGACACCGAAACCGTCTGGACCGAATTCACCACCCTCTACGTCTGGCTCTCCATCAGTGCTTTGTTCTTCTTCGGCCTACTAATCAGTCTAGTCCGGGACGCGGTTCCCAGGCCTCCCAGAGGAGAGCCAGGCCCTCGGTATCACTCCGGCGAAAGCTCGAATGTGTGTCTGTTTGTGATTGAGGAGTACATGCTTACAGGTTGGTTCCTGCCTAAGCCGAAGAAACGCTTCTCCAATACTGCTCGCTGGTGTATCCTTTTCAGCAATGTGTATATTGAACTGCTGGCGGTGGGAGTGTTTTATAAAGAGGATTATAGGGATAGCATTGACTTTGACAAGTATGAGAAGCGGGATTATGCGTATGCCATTTTCGCGACTTTGTTGGCGTTTTTTAGCTATATAGTGGCCTATTTGCTGCTGGTGAATTCGAGAGCGGAAGACGACCTGTCTGAGAAAATCCGGCACACTCTTGGCTTTATGTATGTCGGAGCAATTGTGGCTGTCTGCTCAGCTTTCACTATATACTTCACCAATGATATTAGGTCTCAGAATGACAAGAACTATGGAGACATGGTGCAGTCTTGGCTGTTTGGGTTCTTATTAGCACTCGGATTTGAGTTCATAATCAGCGAAAATATCAGGCTTTTAGGCAGGATTGTTATCCTTTGTGCTCAGTCCTCGACCAATGTTCGGCTTCAAGAGGTGGAAATGACGGAAGAAGTCGCTACTAATCGCATAAAGGCGCCCAAAACCTTCTCCTTCAGCGACGGCTAAGCTGCTAGCGCTACTTTTAGGTCGTGACTCGTTTGGTCGCAGTAGCAAACAGACTCTGCGTCATGCTTTTCCTCTTCCGATGCTCCTCATACCCCACGACAGCCGAGATGAAGTCCATGTAGTTGATCTCGTCACTGAGAGACAGGCCGAAGTCGCTGAAGAGGGCGGAGACTTCCATAGGACTGGCGTTGACTCCGAGACGCTGTAGGGCTTGTTGGAAGTCGGTGGGGGAGAGGACGCCTGCACCTCGCAAGTCACTAAACTTGAATATCCGCAGCATCACCTGCTCCTCAGTCTCCGCGCCTCTCATCCTCAATCTCAGTTTGTCCCTCAACTGCCCCACTAGCACTCCAGTATCGATCACTATTCCTGAGTCGTTTTCCCGCACGCCCCATACGCAGCCCAGCATCTTCACGAAGGCGTTTTCGTCGTGTGGGAATGTGGCTGAGATTAGTTGGTAGTTGGCAACGAATTCGTCCTTGGAAATCAGACCTGTTTCACCTTTTGCAGCTGCATCGAAAGCGTCTAGAAAGCTGCTTAATACGTCCTGCGCCTGGCGCAACCCCGCTGCCACCTCAGGGTGGTTGTTGACGTTATAGGTCTGGTACAGTCCTTGCAGCGGGACCAGTCCTTGCTCTTGACTATCTAACCGCCGCCAGACTTTCTCGACCATAGCGAGACGTCTCGGTGCCAAATCAGGGCAAAGCAGGGCATAGAGTGGCTTAAAGTCCATGGTTTCATCAGGGTCTAAGTAGCGCTTACTGCGGAAGTAACGCATCAGGTAGATGAGGTCCATCTGCGACATGAAGAGTTCACTGCTCCGCAGCAACTCCTCCAAGTCCTCCTTCGACAGATTGGACGGGTTGAACAAGCCTGCCAGACGTCTTGTGAGTACCTTGGCGCTGTTTTGTCCCTTGGTCTTGAGCTGCATCTGCATAGAGAAGATCAGCTCTGCGTAAGACTTGGCAGAGATGGAGTTGGCCATTTAGCTAGCGTGTCTGCGGGTCCACTCTCTAGCAGTGGCTAGGAAGGACTCTTTGTTGGACTTGTAGACGTGGGCGACATCCGGGGCCAGAGGGTCGTCAGGGTTGGGGTCGACTAGTAAAGCGCTCAGGGAGAGAATGACGCGGCTCATAGTGAGCGCCGAACTCCACTCTTCCTTAAGGATATTGAGGCAAATCGCCCCCTGCGCGTTGATATTCGGGTGGTAGACCTTCGTAAGAAAGACGAGTTTGGGAGGACTGAAGGGGAAGTCATCAGGGAAATGGATATCCAGCACAAAGTGACCTCCCTGGTAAGGACTGCCCTCCGGCCCAATCATATGCCCGACCCAATGTCTGAAGTCGTCGTCTTCTGCAGGAGAAGCGCTGAAGCCAGGCAGTGGGTCGCGCTCCAAGTCGAGTAGCTCCTTAGCGATGCGCCTGCGGTTCTGGATCATTTTTATTATACCTAGTCCTTCTTGGCCTTAGACGCTATCGCCACCTGAGACCGATGACTCTACGCAAAAAGACTGTCAGACTGGCGGAGAAAAGAATATGTAGAAGAATTGACTGCTAGAATTAGATGAAAAGTCTGACAATTAAGGCCTAAAAGGGGTATTACAGCTGTCTTGGAGATATAGGCAAATGCATAGCGCCTCAAAGAGATGAAGACCATCTGCAACATGAGCGAGAGAAAGTTACTACGACATCTCTGCACTGTAATGGCACAGTTTTCTCACCAAAGCTGGACTTTGTTAGGGATGTCTGTATTGTCTTCGCTTATCATGTGTCCGCGTCTTCTCTGCTATCGTTTCTAATTGAGACCTGCTGACAGTGTTTTGCTCTCGTATGAAATGTGGCTATTTCGGATCGAGGGACGACTCCTTCTTCTGGAAGGTGCCTACCATAGCTTCAACTCCACTTCTTCTTTCCCACTTTACAGGCGAGTATTCATTGTTCTGAACTCCTTCAAGTCCTCCTTCAACAGATTGGACGGGTTGAACAAGCCTGCAAACCGTTTTGTAGATAGTTGGCACTGCTTTATCCCTTGGTCTTGAGCTGCATCTGCATAGAGAAGATCAGCTCTGCGTAAGACTTGGCAGAGATGGAGTTGGCCATTTAGCTAGCGTGTCTGCGGGTCCACTCTCTAGCAGTGGCTAGGAAGGACTCTTTGTTGGACTTGTAGACGTGGGCGACATCCGGGGCCAGAGGGTCGTCAGGGTTGGGGTCGACTAGTAAAGCGCTCAGGGAGAGAATGACGCGGCTCATAGTGAGCGCCGAACTCCACTCTTCCTTAAGGATATTGAGGCAAATCGCCCCCTGCGCGTTGATATTCGGGTGGTAGACCTTCGTAAGAAAGACGAGTTTGGGAGGACTGAAGGGGAAGTCATCAGGGAAATGGATATCCAGCACAAAGTGACCTCCCTGGTAAGGACTGCCCTCCGGCCCAATCATATGCCCGACCCAATGTCTGAAGTCGTCGTCTTCTGCAGGAGAAGCGCTGAAGCCAGGCAGTGGGTCGCGCTCCAAGTCGAGTAGCTCCTTAGCGATGCGCCTGCGGTTCTGGATCATTTTTATTATACCTAGTCCTTCTTGGCCTTAGACGCCTTCACCACCATGAGGCCGATGGCTACTGTTAGGCCTGCTGACCCTGCGCAAAGGAGGTACTTTGGACCTTGGATGGCCCAGGTGCGGGCGGGGTAGAAACTTTGAACCCAGTGGTCAGTGCTAGCAAAGGGCTGTGTAGGGATTTACGGTTAGGAACACCCAGGCTGTGTAGTAGACGAATAGAAAGGCACTTGTGAGAAGCAGGAGCAGACCAAAGGCTTGGCTTCCAGCCATTTCTATAGCAATACAAACCACTGTGGGCCAGAGGCCGCGACCCAGGGTTTCGATAAGAACAGGGTGCAAATGCTGCAGAAGTACAGACTTAGAGTTAGATTTCTACATAATTCTTGACTTTTTAGCAGGTGTAGTTCAAGTTTTGTGGCTTATTATTGTGGCTTTAAGGGTTATTTTGAGTTTTTGTGCAATTATTCGTCCTAATTGCGTGTTTTTGGCATTTCGACTACTTCCAAACTTCGCAAATTCCAATCAAACTCACAAAATCGTCTCAATTCTAAGCCTAAATCCGCTTTTGTGTGTGCAAAATTAGCCTATTTTCTAGTTCCCCTGCAAACCCGCTCTTAACTTAGCCTACACAACTACGTCTCCACCTTCCGACTAATGGCAATGCTCCTTTCCGCGAACTTCCTTTCCACATTCATATCATCATATATATCCGGAGTAGTGTAAATAAAGCGGCCGTCCGCAGTTTCCGCAGGGTCGAGAGTTGCGGATTTCGGGTCTTCTGAGTAAATAGAGCCCTGCAAGCGTGCACTTGTGATGGTTTTCCGCATTAAATCTTCCTCCATAGTTCGTTTGTTGATTTTACGAGGAATTAGGATGTTACCGTTGCGGAGCCAGGGATGCTGCAAGGCTTGGTCCACGTTTAGGCGAGAATCGACGTTTTTTGTCAGTAACTTCTCGAGGAAGTCGATGGAATAGGGAGTGAATTTGGCCCAGTATTCGGAGGAAAAGTCGATTTTGGCCTCGATGGTCTTTTCAATAAGGACGTGTTTGTCTTTACTGTCGAAGGGCAGTTTCCCTCTGAGCATTAAGTAGGTGACTACGCCGACGCTCCATAGGTCCACCTTGCTGTCGTAGCCGGACTGCATTAGTATCTCAGGCGCCACATAGGCCAAAGTCCCACAAGGAACGAACAGCCTGTCCTCAGGACCCACCAACTTCGCCAGTCCGAAGTCTGCGATCTTAATCCCCGGCACCTCCGTATTATCCGTCAAAAGTATATTTTCCGGCTTAATGTCCCTATGGACAATCCCCACATCATGCAGATACTTCACAGTCGATAGCAACTGCTTGGTTATATGGTAAGTCGCATACTCGGAAAATACCTTCTTACGTGCAATTCGAGTGAAGAGCTCCCCGCCCGCCACAAGCTCCATAATTATGTAAATTGTGCTTTTGTCCTCGAACATTTCCTTCATCTGCACCACATTTGGATGGTTGAGGATTCGCATTATCGCGATTTCCGACCGCAGCATTTCTCTCTCAGAGTTGCGTAAGTGAGTTTTGTCGATGACTTTAACTGCCCAGGAAAGATTGGACTCGAATTCCAACGCCACATATACGTTAGAAAACCGTCCGTTTCCAATCTTTTCCTGCAGTTGATAGAAATCATCCACTTTGCGGGAATTCGCGAATTGCTGAACTCGCGTAATCCACTCCTCTCGCTCAGCCGCAGTAATTGCCCAAAAGGCGACTTCTTGGAAAGTTTCGAATTGGTGGGAAATTACGAATCCGTACCCCAGGTTTTCCTCGTAGTCTTGGATTACATCGACGTAGCAGCCTTCCAGGAAAATGATGTTGCTGGGGAGGGCGCTGGAAGGGGAGGTGTAGGCCAGTAGCATGCTGTTGCGGAGGGTTACGAAGACCTTGGAGCCTGCGGGTTCTTCCTTGCTCTTGCGGATTAGCCAGCCTGAGCGAGCGTCTCGAACAGGACTGCCAGACTCAGGCTGAGTCATAGCATGGACCGAAGCCATACTGCGAGACTTGCAGCAGCCCCATCTAAAGCAGCAGCGCAGGCCCTCGTTCCCTGCATCACTCATCCCTTTTCCGATCGTCGCATCACTGAATCGATCCGCCCATAGCTCTTCGTGAAAGGCTCGCGAAAACATATCCAGTATTCTCGGGTTTTGCTCGATGAACTGGACGAACTGGTCGTAGTCCATCTCTCCCGAGGAGTTCGGGACTGCATTATCAAATATCTTCCCTGCCAACTTCTCCGCCTTTTCAGACGTAAACTCGTCCCTTTGAATCAACGCAGCGCTCGATTTCCTCTCCAGACGACTGGGCGACAACGCCTCTCGATGGTCTCTTTTGGTGTCCTCAGGAAGTGGGATGACTGTCAGCTCTGCAGGCTGGTCCTCGGACATAGCGTAGCGGTAGGTGCTGTGCAGCATTGTCACTAGTTCTGCCTTGTCGATCACTCCGTCGCCTCGAAGGTCGTAGAGAGAAAACAGGAACCGGTACTTGTCTTCGGGAGTGCCGCGGGAGCAGATGCTCAGTCCGTGGATGAACTCTTCGAACTCGATTTTCCCAGCTTTCTCTTTGTCGAATTTATCGAAAAGTCGCTCTCCCCACAGGCCCTAAATAGCGCCCACCGGCAGCGAAAAGAACCTCAGGAACGTGTCTTTATCCACACTCTCTCCAGTGGACCGACTCGCCAGATCGTTAAATAGCTTCGCGAGGAAGCGCACTTCGTCAGGCTTGACTGCTTACACCTGACATTTGGCGAGGTCTTTGGACAGGGAGGCGCTGGGGTTGAGCAGCAGACGGGTGGAAGCGTCGAGGACTTGTACTCTGCTTTTCCTTGCTGCACTGCCCATTTCTTAGCAAGGCTACCGCCCTGGAGATGGATAATCAAAGGCAAAGTCGCTATAATGGTAAAATAAGCGCAGCGACTCCTTTCATCGCACAGGTGAAAAAGCCGCTTATTAGTCTGAAACTGGATCGAAATTCGCTCCATATCAGCGTACTAAAGTATATATAAGTCGTCAAAACCCAGCAAATTGCTCTATCCCCACCAGTCTTTCCTGCTTCTACCCGCACAACCAACTTCAATGTCTCCTACCTATCTATTTAATCATGCAGGTAAGGCAGGACCTTAAAGTTGCTGTAGACCAACTCCCCGTCCTCCCCATAGTGCAGGTTCTTGAAGCAGAACTCACACATTAGCAGTATTTTTTTGGCAGCGATTGGGTCGTTTAGAGTGAGAAAGCAGGCGTGGTACCGCAAGCAGATTTCGCACTTCTTTCGTCTGGTTTTCCCTGTGAATATGAGTCGGGGGTAGTCGGAAAGGCTGGGAGCGTCTTGGTCTGTGGCGAGGCGTAGGTCGGTTATGAGCAGCATGTGGTTGCAAGAAGCTCTGTGGACGTACTTATAGGTGACTCCCACTCTCACTGAAAGACTACTGAGCCGGACAGACATATCCTCGAGTTTCTGGTTTTCTATGAGGAAATAGGGAGGAGCCGGAGTCTGGTCCTCGATGTTCATATGGTCGGACAGGCAATACACATTGGAAGATATGGCTGCTAGCGTTTGGGAAGAGTCCAGCAGCAGTTCCTGCGCCTTCCGCCCGGTAGCAGGGTGATACAGTGCTACAGCGACCAGCAAAGCGTCACTGAGGAACATTGAGGACTGGCTTTCGTACTCTTCATAGGCCAGAAAGTTCTTTTCCTGGATTCTCAGCTTGGCTGCGGCTCGGAAGGCTGTATAGGACTGGAGGTCTTCTGGATTGTCCTCCATAGACTCGTACTCTTCAAGCGTTTTCACACTTGCAGTGTCCACTAGTGTCTTTAGCGTAGCTAAGCCAGTCCCCGCACTCACAGTTTGTCCGCTATGTTTGCGTTTGTGAGTGGCAGAATGAATACAAGCCTGAATGTCAGCCTCCACTCGCTCATACTTGGTGGGTATGTGCAGATCTGAGCAGTCTGGAGCAGGAGAGGAAGACAGGCTGGGGATGTCTCTGGCTTGGAGCAGGTCGTCTCGCAGCTTGGAAAGACTGTACAGGGAGTTCATTGTTATGGGGAGGGATGGAGGGTTTGAGAAAAGGAGTACATGAGGCTGCAAATTGGAAGGGTTTTGATGGAATGAGAAAGGGCTTATTAGCGGGATTGCAGACTTGAGATTACTGAAATAGCACAGAAGTCAATTTCTAGTTTTGATAGATTGGGGAAGGACTGACCTTTCTTCAGCTAATTCAAATTGAAGCCTATCGCCTAGCTATGGAAACGATTTCGAGGCCGTCCCTTGCATCATTCCTTCTTAAATCCAAAACTTGGCCGGGCTTCCACGCGAAATAGAAACAGACCCTAGCAAATAATGCAGAGAGTCGTCCAGGCCACATCTGCATCAGCCCCTGCTTTCTTTCCCTCATACAGATAGTAATTCTTATGGAGACTGAAGGGACACGCATCGGTGTGGCGGTTCGAATCCGTCCTCTCCTCCCAGACGAGTTCCGGCAAGGCCGCAGGAACACCTTCATCAAGGCTGACTCCAGTGGACAGACAGTCACTGTGGGGCTGCCAGATCAAAGCGCAATCAGAAGCTTCAAATTTGACTTGGTCTTTGATGAGCAGACAAATCAGGGTGATGTCTTTGAGCGCTGCGGGATCAGCTTTTTGGTCAAGAAGTTTGTGGAAGGGTTCAATGTCACGATATTTGCGTATGGACAAACCGGCTCTGGGAAGACGTACACGATGGAAGGCTACCAATACAAGGTGGAAGGCGAGAAGGCGCCCCGAGTGCTGCCCATGGACGACGACCCTGCCAGACTAGGCGTCGTGCCTCGTGCAGTCCAGCACCTCTTCCAAGAGCTAAAGTCCCTACCAAAGTCTGCAGACGGCGCAGTTTCCGTGTGTTTCTTGCAGCTCTATAAGGAAAGGATTTATGACTTGCTTAACCCTGCGCAGGCGTTTCACCCCAATGCACCGGGACTGAAACTGAGATGGAACAAGAGTGATCAATTTTACGTGGATGAGTTGAGTGTTCATAGGTGTGAAACCTACTCTGATGTGATGCGACTGTACCATACAGGTCTGAAAAGCAAGATAATGGCGTCGCACTTGCTGAACAGCGCTTCTTCGAGGTCGCACTGCGTGTTTACACTGTCGTATGAAAGTTTGGACAAAGTGGACGGCTCAGGCGTTATTAGTCGTCTCCACCTCGTAGACCTCGCAGGTTCCGAGCGCACCGCTCTCACCGGCAACGAAGGCGAAGCCCTCAAGGACAGCATCGACATCAACAAGTCCCTCTTCACCCTCCGCCAAGTCATAACTCAGCTCGCAGGCAAGGAAAGCGGCGCCTACGTGCCCTACCGAGACTCCAAACTGACAAGCCTGCTCAAGCAAAGCATAGGCGGGAACAGCTACTGTCTGATGCTGGCCTGCGTGTCGCCAGCAGATGCTTTCTACGAGGAAAACCTCAGTACTTTGGCCTACGCTACGAAGGCTTCGTTTATATCCAATGACCCGGTTAAGAACATTGATGCGAAGACCAGACTTGTGAGAGGACTGAAACGGGAAGTTGCAGACTTGAAGGCGGAACTGGCCAAAGCCTATGAGCAAATCGAGCTTTTATCTCAGTTAAAAAAGCAGTCAGGGGAAAGCAGGTCCGTTTCCGCGTCCTCCGCGCCTGCTTCCACCCTAGAAAGCAGGCCCACGACTACTACGGGAGGCACGCAGACGCTGCCTTCGCCGGAACTGCTGTTGGGAGTGGAGAGCGGGTTTGCTTTGTCGCCAGAGCTGCTGACGGAAAAGCTGAATGACAGTGTAAATCTTATCAGAGACTTGATTGCTGCCAATAAGAAGTTGAGGGATTCTTTGACGGGAGTCACTGAGGACCGGGAAAGACTGGAGGAAGACGTCCATCATGTGTACTTTGTACTACAGGCAGTTACAGGTAGACAACCAGGAGCTCCTTGAAAAACTCGACCTCCTCGAAGCAGCCGAAGGCCCTCCCCACGCCCTGCAGCGAGAAGTAGTGCGTCTGCGCGAAGACAAGCAAGAACTGCAGCAACGAGTCCGGCAACTAGAGGCCGAAAACCGCGCTTCAGTACTGGAAAGCGCCCGCAGACCTAAGGCTGAAACAGAACTTCCGGCCGTGCACACGTCGGAGGCGAGACAGGGGTATGAAAGCAGCTTCCAGAAGTCGCCGCAGAAGAGACGCCAGCACTCCAGTAGAAGGGAGGAAGCGAGGAGTGCAGCGGGCACATCGAAGCGGGAAGCTATTGAAGCGCTGTCGCAGATGCTGCTCAACCGGGCTGCCTATTCCAAGCGTTAGTGTCCTTATGTTAGCGCAGAGTACGACTGAGACGCCTCACTAGTAGTCCGAGCAGTAGTCCCAGCAGCAGTGCACAGACCCACTTCCGCTCCTGGAGGCGGGTTCGCAGGGCTGTGAGATGAAGGAAGTCGGCAATGCTTGCAGCGGCGAGTGCCTCTATGCGCACTTTCCAGCTTTGAACTGGCTGAGGGATTGGAGCCGAGGCTGTGAACAGATTTCTCACAAATTGGATTTGAGCAGCTGTAGATTGCAGTTGCTTTCTGAGGGTTAATACCCGTTCACAAGCCTCGACCTTCTCCACTTGCTCTGCCTTGTCTCCCTTTAGCCACAGCAGTTGATTCATTACCTGGCTCAAAGTATCCTGTATCGCTCTGATTTTCCCTTGCTTCCTCCGCACACTTCCCTGCAGTTTCTCCTCAAGTCCTGTTTCGTCCTCGGCCTGACCACCTTCTTCACTGTCTACAGTTTCCTTGGGACTCTGGCCCAAGGCCTCCTCCGGGGCAGCTGCTAGGTCCGTCTCAGCGACCTGCTCTTCGAAGTCTTCAGAAGGCGAGGAATTCTTGAGAGGAGTGAATTCGGGGAAGTCGCTTTCGGAGCCGGAGTCTGTGTCAGCCATGTTTTTACCTAAAGTTATACATAAGGAAAATCGCTAATAATGCAGATTCTGACTCAGCGGGGTTATATAGAGAACGAAATGTGAGATGTGTGGAATTCGGTAATTTCAGTATCAAGTGACTTTAAGCCTTTTCACTCCTCTGCATTTCCCTTTGCGTCTATTCTCATAGAGCTACAAAAGCCCTTATTTAGGCCAGTTAACGGTTGGCTACCATAAAAATGGCCTCCGACCTACCTCAAGTCCCAGAGACCGACACTTTCCTCCAACTTGTAAAGCGAATCGTCAGTCAGGAAAACGAAGTAGTGCTAGAGTCTCTGGAGGCCGAGGGCGCGGTCATTGGGAAGAAACTCATTGAGAAGACTGTGAAGAAGTAAGAGTCAGGCAGGATTGTGCGGAAGGTGGTGGCTGGAGACAATGGACGGCTGAAGTTGGGGGAGAGACATAGGGAGAAGATACGCACTTTCGCGAAATCGTGCCTTGTTCATGCGTTTACCAAGTCTTCCGGACACATTAGCCACTCTAACCCACAGTGAATCCCCCCAGTCCTAATTCTAGTCCTGCAGCTGTATATATACTCCTGCACATGTCACTCCAACAGGTAATTACGCAGTCCTAGACTGATATGTATTTAGTCTCTTTATACTGTTAGTGCATGCGGAAATGACGAAATGTATATGTGAAGAGAAACAGAGAAAATTGACACAAATTAAGCAACGCTAAGAGGATATACCCAAAGTATAGTGATATAGCTGCGCTTCAATAAGCTAAATCAACAAGTTGACGGAAGAGGTTGGTATCTCTGCGAAGACTTATTGAATTGCCAGTCTCTAATCTGACCATGGGGATTATAGCGTCAATAGCACTCAATATAGTCATCGAAGTTTCTTATATATATACTACTGTTATCAAATCTATGACTATATACCCAAAACCGTAGTCCTTAATGCAACCCAAACCCTCACTTCCCAACTCACACCACTTTGAGCTAGTCCACTATACCTCAGTATTCTCCTAATAGAAGCCGCCTTCTGCATCCTCCCTATTGCCCTAAACCTCTGCTCACTTCCCAAAGCTCCAGTTTGCGCGGCATAAGGTAGGTCGTAGCCTAGGTGTAGGCGGGAAGTCTATGCCGCTGGTCCATTTCTAGCCACAGCTTGGCTGGCTGTGCGCCCAGGTAATAAATATGAGCCGCCTCGACCACCCCGAGTCCTTGGACCGCGATGAACTGCTGTACTTGGCCCGGCTGGCCGAGCAGTCTGAGCGGTATGAGGAGATGGTAGAGTACGTGGCTGCCTTCGTCAAGAAGGAGGACCGCGACCTGTCCGTGGACGAGCGCAACATCCTGTCCGTGGCCTACAAGAACGTAGTGGGCACTCGGCGGCAGGCCTGGAGAGTGCTGCACTCCATCGAAGGCAAGGAAGAGCGCCGCAACAACCCTGACAACAAGGCCCGGGCGGAGCGTTACCGCAGAGACATTGAGACTGAGTTGGTGCGGATGTGTGGGGAAATACTAAAACTGGTGGATGAGCGGCTCTTGGTCAATGCCAGCAATGCAGAGGCACGCGTATTTTACCACAAGATGAAGGGCGATTACTACCGCTATGTATGCGAATTCGCTCAAGGTGCGCTCAAGGATGAAAACTCGCAGAAGGCTTTAGGCTCCTACCAGGACGCTATGAACGTGGCTTCAAATGAGCTGCCGCCGACCCATCCCACTCGCCTAGGTCTGGCCCTGAATTTCTCAGTTTTCTACTATGAGATAATGCAGAACCAGCAGAAGGCCTGCGAGATGGCCAAGCAGGCTTTCGACGACGCTATCCCCGAGCTAGACAATATAGCTGAAGAATCGTACAAGGACAGCACCCTCATCATGCAGCTGCTTAGAGACAACCTCACACTGTGGACTTCGGAGGCAGAGGAGACTAATAAGTAGGCATTCTTCGGTATATATGGACGAACAGCAAGAGTTCCGCCGCTTTCAGATGGAACTGGAGTTTGTGCAATGCCTCAGCAACCTTAACTACCTGCACTGTGACCTCCATCCAGACCTCGCCAACGCCGGCTACTTCGAAGATCCCCAATTCCTGCGCTACCTCGACTACCTTCACTACTGGAAACAAGACCCCTACGTCAAATTTCTAATGTACGCTTTCCTCAGCTACCCTCAAGCCTTGCACTTCCTCACCCTGCTTCAGAACCAAGACTTCCGGCGTTCCTGCAAGAGTCTCGACTTCATCACCGAAATGCACAAAAACCAGTTCCAGCACTGGCGCTACCGGGCTCAAAGCGCAGCACAACTCTGACTTCCTGAGACCTAAGGATTAGCTGCCTTTCTTCTTTTTCTTGGGCGCGGGCTCTGAGGACGAACTCGACTCCGAGACTGACTCCTTGCGCTTACTCTTCTTTTTCTTCTTTGGCTGTTCAGACTCAGAGCTGCTGCTTTCCGCCTTTTTCTTCTTTTTCGGCTGTTCTGACTCGGAACTGCTGCTTTCCGCCTTTTGCTTCTTTTTCGGTTTTTCCTCCTTTGCAGTGGGCTTGGCGGGCTGGTCTTCCTCAGAGTCCACATCCTCAGGCTTGACCTCGACCTTCGGCTTCAGCAGTTCAGTCTTCAGCCAGTCTTTGGGTGTATTGTCGTTGGGCTTCCCATGAGGGTCTAACTGGCCGCTTTTGATCATTTCCTTCTTCTGTTGGGCTCTAGGTCCCAAGCCCCAGCGCCGCGGGTAGGTTTCTCGGTCCATAATAACGCGCTTGATCTTGGCTACGCAGCCATGGTCGCAGTCCATCATCACTGCAGTGGTCATTTCAGCAATGCCCAGAGCCACAGCTTCCCCCTTGGTAGTCATGAGGACGATATCCTGTCCCACTTCAATCCCGTCCTCGTACCTGAGCAGGCCTGGGATCATCAGTTTGGCTCCGTAGCAGATAGCATTGACGCAGCTGTCCTTGACTACGACCCGCTTGTAGCTGATGAGTAGGAATTCGAGCGGCATGATGACGCGGCGGAGATAGGTTTCATCCTTGGTGTGCTCATATACCCACTGTGCATCCATCACGTCGTGCATAGTGACCAGGGTCAGGTCCTCCTTTAACATCCCAGAGCGAATACGTCTCAATTCCTGCATATGTCCACCCACTCCCAACAGCAAACCCATGTGAACGCAAAGGGTCCGGACATACGTCCCAGCCTCGCAACTCACCCAGAACACCCCCAGGTTCTCAGCCGCGTCGAACTCCAATAGCTTGCTCTGGTAGATGTTGCGGATACGCAGCTCTTTGCTGACAGCGGAGATCACGGGCGGCTTTTGGAAGAGAGGGCCGGTCAGCTGGGCAACGATCTTGGCTAATGCAGCTTCGTTCTCTATGGCGTTGTGCAGTCTTACGATACCGACGTACTCTTTCCCTGCACTCTGCTGAGACTTAACCAGGCGAGTCGCTCGGTTCACACACACCACCAAGCAACCAGTGACCTTCGGATCCAGCGTACCGGAATGGCCTGTCTTCTCCACCTTCAAAATGCGCTTGACCCACGCCACCACTTCATGCGAGGAGGGATTCGACGGCTTGTCCAGGTTAATGATGCCGTACTTCAAGTGCTCTTCCAAAGGCCGCACTAGAGGCGAGTGACCACAAGGGATGGGAGTGTAGTGGTTGCTGCGCACGTTTAGCCGGTCAATGTCTCTCAGCAGCAGTGGCCACTTGGCTGTGTCAGCCTTCTCTGGAAGTGAACTCTTTGGGTCCAGGAAGGCTGCCATTTATAGGGCGGAGGCCGAGAAATGGACGACTGTTAGCTGTAGTTAAATGAGACAAAGGAAGTTCAGAGTGGACGCTAGGCCGCTGCCCAGGGCGCAACTGCTGCCTCATCCTCCGGACCGGCTGAGGCCTGTAGTGGCAGACCACAGCTTTACGCCCGGCCGCACAGCGTCTCTAAGGCCGGAAAGTCTGCAGACATCGGGAGAAGATCTTAGCCTGCAGGACGTCAAATTACCTATGCCAGAACACCAATCCCCTCGCCACCGCGGCCGCCGTCTCCACTCTGTTCAGCCCACTCAACGTCCTCTCCGAGCCGGCGAAGGCCTCAGCGAACTCTCCACTTTAGCCAAGGAAATGAAGCAACTCTTCGAGTGCATCCCCCAGCTGCCCTCCACCAAACGCACTCACCGCAAAATGAGCAAATCCATGCAGTACGCAGAAGGCAAGCCGCCTCGTCCCACTGTCAAAGAACAGGCTTCGAAGTCCTTCTACGAGGCTGAAGCTGTGTATCAGAAGCCACCGATTTCCCTGAGAACCCGGAGATTGGCGACTTCTCGACCCACGACTACTGCTAAAAGCTCACGCACTCACTCTGAAAACCCCACCAATCGCATGCAAGAGTTCTTCCAAGACTTCCAGCAGAAGTCTCGCCTGCTCCTTTCTCAGCTCGAGCGGCAGGTCTTCGGCCCGTGTAATCAATAGATATAATGGTGTCTTTGCTGGAAATTGATCCGAAGGAGGAGATTGAACTGCAAAGGAAGCCGGACTTGCAGTCAACTGGGTTTATTTGTCTGTATAATGCGAGAGGAGGGAATGTGGCTTTTAAAGTCAAAACTACGAAGCCGGATTTCTATATAGTTCGGCCGAATCAGGGAATTTTAGCACCAGGGAAAATCGAAAAAGTTCAAGTAACGCTCAAAGCTTTACCTAAGGAAATGACGAAATCGTCCCATCGATTCTGCGTAGTCCAGTGCAAAACTGACTTAAAGCCAGGAGATGAAGATCGCCTGGGCGACTTTTGGCTGCAATCCAACTTGTCAATTACACAAAAAGTCCTCAAAACGAGACTAATCATACGAGAATTGAGTCCTGAAGCTGCGCCTGTTGCCCCAGTTCCTGCCCCTAAGCGACCTCCTAGGCGACTTCGAGCTTTGCAGATCCCGGAAACGCCTCAGTACCGAGACTTGCAGCGGATCGTCCTGACGCAAAACAGCGAACTGGCAGGGTTGACTAAGCAGGTAGAAGAGCTACGGGTGACTCTGAGAAGGAAGGATGAGGAGGAAGCCTTGGCTGCTGAGGCTCCTAGACAAGGCTGGGACGCTCTACATGTGCTGGCGGCGATACTAGTGGGACTGATATTGGGCCTAGTGGCGTTCAGGTAGTACACATAATGGCATCTGAATAGACAGCTGGCGGACTGACTCTGATGGAAGTCCACCACTGTGCATCTTATTAAAGTCAATCATTGCACTCATAGGTCGAAATTGGACTTTAACACCTGAGTAAGAATGCGAATTGATGCGAAATAAGCGAAAACAGACTGGATGAAGTGAAAGCTATGCAGTCCTTCCAGGACCAACTCTATTCTTTCTCCACCTTACCCACTATATAAAGTCATTTTTCCTAGTCAGACAGTCTCTTTTCGCCCCAATATTAAAGCCTCTGCAGGTGTAATTGGACTTAACGGGCACTGTATGTTGAAAGCCAAAGCTAGTCCTCGTAATAAAAATTTAAGCATGCAGTCCACCTCTCCACACCAATGTCTCCCGCTATTTCTTCCAAACCGGTGTGTGGATTGGCCTGTCCAGCTGAACCTCTTTGCAAACTACGTGCCTATAGTCCCCGGGGCTCCTCTCCCCCCCTTCCTCGGCACTCCTGAGAAGTGGTACGAAGAAGAGTGCAAGAAGCTGGATATTCAGAACATGGCCCTACTCAAGACGATAGACAGCCTAGCGGAGGAGTGTGTAGCGCTCAAGACCAAACTGTTGGAGTGCGGCAGCCCCGACCAGGACAGCTGCCATAGGAAGAACCGTAAGAAGCGTCGTCGGCGGATGGCGACTGAGATCCCTCGGCATTTCCAGTGCCCGACCTGCTCGAAGGCCTACGGGTAACCTCCACACAGTTCCGAAGGATCTCTGAACCAACATCTCAAACTGAAGCACGAGACCCAGGGCGAGGCGTCTGGTTCTTAGCACTAAGCTTCTAGAAAATGGCTAGAGAGACGGATACTGTGTGACTGCAGACAGGACTTGCTCATATACCGTGGTTGCTATGATAGATGCGAAGGTCCTTGCACTGAGTCAATAAAGTCGCTTTTAGCTGCTTTTAAGCCCTGGATACTGTCCACTAAATGCACTTCTGTATGGGAAGTTCACGCTATCTGCTGAAATAGTAGGAAGCTCGAAGCGTCTATTTCCCTAAGTCGAAGCCTAAACTCTGCAAAAGCCGCAGTTCTCCATAGTGCTACCTATCTACTCCTCTCTTCTCTCCGGATCCAGGTCCATTTCCCTATCTCTCCTCGCCTTTCTCGCCTCAGAGCTATAGCGCCAATTGACAGTGCCGCTCACAGTGTCTGAGGTATAGGCGGAAAGTTGGGGACTCACAGGCTGCACCTTTTCCTTGATCCGGGTTATTAGGCTTTCGGTGTTTCTGCGCAGGTATTCCTTCGTGTTCATGTTTTCCATGTTGCTGATGGTCGAGTGCAACTTGAACTCGGGCCCGTAGTATCCTCGGAACTCGTCGTCTATTGGGATTTCGTTAGGGACTTCGGTATCTACTAGCACAGAAGTTTCATAAGCCCAGCACCTGGCTACATTCCTAAGCGTGTACCCTCCCCCGCCCAGCACCAGCATCGGCACATCAAACTTCTTCATAAACTCCACACACGTGCCATGTCCTTTCACCGACAAATTGAAACAGCCCAGTCTGTCCCCAGATATCGAGTCCGCCCCACACTGCATCACAATGGCTTCCGGCCTATAGCAGTTCATGATAGTGTCCACCACAGGCACGAACACATTAGCGTAGTGCTCATCGTCCATGCCTTCTAAGAGGGGGAAGTCCACGCAGTAGCCGTCCCCTGCTCCGTAGCCACTGTCGTTGAAGTTGCCGGTGTCGGGGAAGTAGTTGCCGAACTTGTGGAAGCTGCAGGTGAGGACTCGGTCAGTGTTGTAGAAGGCTTCCTCCACTCCGTCGCCGTGGTGAATGTCGATGTCTAGGTAGAGCACTCTCGTACGGCATCTTAGCAGCTCAATGATGCTCAAGACACAATCGTTAACATAGCAAAATCCACTGGCTTCCGTCTCTTTGGCATGGTGAAGTCCCCCCGACCAATTGATAGCTCTGGTGTGTTTCCCTTCATTGAGCGCCGTAGCGCCCATAATGGACCCCGCAGTATACAACTTACAGAAGTCCCACAGCCCTTCAAAGATCGGACAGTCCTCTCCCATATTGAAGCCCACCGTCAAGTCCGCCAGTTCCGCCTGGTTGCCAGGAGTGACTCTGCTGAGGAAGTCGATGTAGTCGTCACTGTGGAACTTGGTGAAGTACTCGTCACTCTCGATGCCAGCGTCTGCGTAGGAAAGCACATCGAGCTTGGGGAGCAGGCCGTAGCTTTCGATCAGGGAGTGAGCCATGCGCATGCGGTGAGGCTTCATAGGGTGGCCTTGGCCGAAGTAGAAGTTGCCGATCTCAGGGTCGTAGTAGTAGAGGGTTTTCATATTGCAGTGAATGGCGCCAGATGGGGCAGGAAGCGGGCAGTTTCCCAGCCAGAGCGAAGGACTAAAAGGAGGACTTGGCGAGAGGAAAGGAAACGGCTGACAAATGCAGGGCTTTTCAGAGGGATGTTTGGGAAATCGACGAGATATTCTCTATCACAAAAATAGGCGAAAGGAGCGATTTTAGTCGAATAGTGACGAGTTGATGTCTGGTTTCTTGCTTTCCTTCACACCTCTTTAGGAGTGGGAAGCTTTCCCCTCCTTCCTGTGTGTCCATAGCTAGCGAAGCCTAGTAGGAGAGATAAATATGAAGGCAGTGGTCCTCACCTGTCTCGTACTAGTCAGCCTCGGAGACATTGCCAGCTGGGCCCCAGCCCAGCCTCAATGGCCGCAAGTGTTCACCGCAGCTTGGAACGAACAGATGTCCTTTACCGGGCCAGTGAAGTATACCGGCGGAGTAGCCTTCTATGACTACCCCAACGGCCACTTAAACTGGACTAGATGGGACGGAGTTGCTGACCCTGTGTGCAACTCTTCAGTCCCGCTGCCTTATGACACGCAGTGTGCGCATATGGTGGCTGAGGGCCAGCACTACCTGTTCACTCCCGCTTTGGGCCAGTGCTGTTTGTGCTGCAGTGAGGAGAACGGCTGCGGAGTGCCCCCGCCTAGTTCCTTTAGTGCATTCAGCTTTATAGGCGAAGGACAATATTTAGACCGGGAAGTCTACTATTGGCAGAAAGTGGCCAATGGATTCGAAGTCACCTACGTAGAAACCGCCCAGTCCGTCCCTGTGGACCGCCAGTGGGCAGCGCTCTTCTCCCCCTACGACAACTACACCAACGTGTGGAGCTTCGAGGCAGGGGCTGGCGACTCCTTCCAACTGCCCTTACAGTGTGTGGGTGCGGACCTGTGTGGTGGTGCTTGCGCATATGTGAGGAACAGAGAGCCTGGGAAGCTCAGATCGACACGCGAAACACTCTTCAGTGGACTACCGTTCTTCTAGGCTAAGGCAGAGGTCGTAGGGAAATGGGACTTATAGTCGTTTATTCATAGGCGTGGAAAGAGGCATGGAAACGTTCGATTGGTGTCTACAGCTACCTATTTCTGAGGGTTTCTTTCTTAATTGCCCCAAAGAAAGCCTGCCACAGTGCGATTCGCTCAGAAGACTAAATAGGACTAAGAGAATTGACACAGTTTCTACTACCAGTTTTCTTAATATCTCCAAGAAATATATCTTTCCCATACCACTCCCTTCCTTTCCACCCTCTAGCCTGATTCAAAGCTGCCGCTAAAAGATGAGAAGTGCACTGAGTACAGGGATATGTAGTTGGGAGCTACATGTCCACTATGCAAATATGCATACCCAGCACACTCACAACTGCACGCTAACTTCCCCTTTATTGCCCTGTTACGCCTTCACATGCATTATACTTGCTGCTTTGGAAGGATGGTTTCGACTTTGCTCGACCAAAACACCTGTTCCTCAGTTTGAATATGTCTAATAAGCATAATTTGGCCGAAATCCTTAGAAATCCGTTACAGTCAAGAACACAAACAAGCCACACATTCGCCTGCTTCCACTCTTAGAACCAAACTAGTGCCTAAACCAGTGCTTGCCCAGTCTCTGCCACTGTTTGCAACTATGGAAACCGTGCTCTCCAACCTGTCCAGCTCCTCCCTCCCCCTGCGCAAAGCAGCCCTCGACGACCTGCTCTCTCTAGTCCGCACTCACCACGGAGGCCTGCCCGTCCCCAATGTGCCTAAGTTCTTCCAGCAGCTCCAGACCTGCATCCAAGACCCGGACTGGGACATTTCCCTGCAGTGTTTGCAGTTCCTGCAGGAACTCATGCCGGTGAGGACTACGCAGGACTATGGGCCGGACCTGGAGACTAACTTTGCAGTGCTGCTGCCGACGCTGGTGGAGAAGCTGGCGGATGACCGGCCTGCGATACTGAAGCATGCGCAGGCGGTGTTGCTGCTGTATATACGACTCACGAGGAACATGGAAAACGCCCTAGGGGCGCTCCTGCGCTACGGCCTGCAGTCTGAAAGCGTACTTCCCACCTAGTGGCGACTGCGGGCCCAAGCCCTCTCCTCAGTCGAGCCCTTGCTGCGAATGGACCTCGCCTTCGCCTCCAGTCCCAGCGACATGAAGCGTCTTTTCGAGCAAATCCTAATGATGCTGCGTGACTCTGCAGTAACTGTCCAGCGGGCAGCTCGGGAAACAGTGCTAGCGCTATCAGGCCTGATCACTAACTTTGAGGGGTTGCTGAGCAGGCTGACACCTGGACAGCAGAAGCTGTACCAGGAGGAAGTCGCTGGGAAAAGCGTCAAAACCACGCAGGAAATGAAGCTTCTGCGGTCCTCTCTGAGGAACTTTACAGAGTCGCCAGCGCCGCATTCCGCCCTAATGGAGCCGCTGGAGCGATCTACAGGCGGCTACGCCTTCCAAAGCAGCTCCATTTCCTCCATCGCCCAAACCCTCGCAGCCACCAAGGCTCCCCAGGTCCTGTCCCAGTCCAACCTCGCTCCCAACGGACTGGAGTTCGGCTTCATCCCAAGTGACCTAATGGCGCAGCTTCGAGATACAGAGAACTGGCGTAGTCGAGCCGCGGCTATCCAAGAACTCGAAGGACTGATCAGCACTACAGAGTCTTTTGACCCAGTTATGCCCTATATGGCGGGCTTTTTCCGCTTGCTGAAGGAACTGCTGGAGGACACTAACTTCAAAGTCATGCAAAGCACGCTCAGTATCATTGGCGCGTTGGTGACTGTTCCGAACATCACGAAAAGGGCGAATATAGCGCAGTTGATACCGAGCTGCATTGACAAGTTGGGGGATAACAAAATCGCAATCCGACAAGCAGCCTTCAGAGTCTTCAAAATCTTCATCAGAGAAATCCCTGCAAGAGTGCTGTTTCCGCACTTCCAGGAAGGACTGGGAAGTCAGAATTGGCACATCAGAGAGGAAGTCGTGCAGTTGCTGATTACTGCAATGCTCTCTGCACTGCCGAACTGGGAGTACGACTTTCTGCAGGTGATTCCCTGGGTGTGCAGACTGCTCAGGGACCCGAAGCCGAAGGTGAAGTTCGCAGCTGTGGAGACGTTGGCAGTGTTGGCGCATTTGAGAGGCTCCGAGACAGTGCTCGAAGCCACTATGGAACTAATTGACGAAGACCAAAACGAGGCTTTGAGGAGTCGCTTTCTACAGACCCATTTACCAATTCTGCAGGAAGAATTCGTGGAATTCCCCAAGTTGATGCCCACAAGCGCCCCTACCTACATCCCAGTCCCTGTGTCAGTTTCCAGTCCTCCACCTGAAGAAGCCAGCGATGTGCGGTACTCCAGTGCCACTGAGACGCCTTTCAAACAAGTAGTGGAAGGCAGAGAACTCAACTCCACCAACTCCACCGAAGACGCGTCTGTATCTCCCCAAGCGGATTTCGCGAAGCTGAATGGACAGAAAAGACTGGCAGCCAGTTCCCTGGATTTCCACCCTCGTCGCAACCCTGTGCGCGTCACCCGGCGTTTCTTCGCTTTCCGCCAAGGCAGCTTAGGCCAGCGAGACCTGCCCCCGCCCTCCTCTCTCCGCCCGCCCACCATCCCTATCAACATGACTACGAAGGCCGGAGGCTCTAGCAAGAAGGTCTCCTATGGGTACCAAGTCCGCTCTGGCAGCTTAGTGCGCAAGAACATGACTCGGTATAGGACTTACCAGTCCTTCGAAGAAGCGCAAGACACCTCGCAAGTGTCGGCAGACACAGCAGTGAAGCCGCTTCCTGAAGCGGGGAAGACGGACCAGTCTCTCTATCTCAAATCTGAGGAGTTACCGCCCGTCGCTCAGCCGGAAGCCGAGTTCCAGAGCTGCCTAGAAAGCTCGAAAGCGCAAGATTGGGCATCCAACTTCGATACTCTAAATATGATCAGAAGACTACTGAGACACCATCCAGGGGTATTTCTGGCCCAAACCAGCCTGCACGCTATAGTCCTCAATGTCATTCGCATGGCTGATTCACTGCGGTCTTCACTTGCCAAGAACTCACTCATTGTGATAAGTGAGATGAGTCAAGCACTGAAGCGGGCGCTGGATATGGAGATGGACGTGCTGGCTGCGCTGTTGCTGCGGAAATGCGCAGATACGAATGTGTTCATCAGCCAGGAGGCGGGCAAAGCGATGGTGTCTGTATGCAGCAACTGCACAGGCAGTCGAGTGGCTGCGTCGATGCTGGGTCAGGCTAGTTTCGCCAAGTCAGCGGCGATGAAGGCCAAAATCGCTACTGGATTTCAGCTGGTTTTCGACCGAAGTGCAGGGTTTCTGCACAAAGTAAAGGACTTGGATAGAGTGATTACGCTGTTGGCAGGGTATTTGAGCGACGCTGGACAGGAAGTGCGGGCCAACTCCAGAGCTGCTTTGCAGGCGCTCAAAGGGGCGTATGGAATGGAAGGGGAGTTCGACAGAATGGTGGAGAGGACTTTGTCAGAAGGCATGGCGAGGAAGGTTAAGGAAATTATGGCGCAGGAGCTGCTTTCCAGTCCTACAGAAGAAGTCCTGATTTCTCCCAAGCGTCCCCCTCTGAGCAGCCGCCGACCCCCTCCCAAGGCTTACAACGAGCCTCCGGAGCCCGCCGATTTCGCAGACCTGCCTCGCTTAGTCGCAGACATCGTCCACTCCGAGTGGAAGCGGAGATACGAAGCAGTGGACAGTGCGCTGGCCCTAGTTTCCAAGCACACTGACAGTCTCAAGCGCTCTGCAAAGCTGATAACTGTGGTGGACCTGCTAAACAAGGCGCTAGGAGATGCGAATTTGAGTGTGACGCTGCATGCGTTGAGTGGTATGGCGAAGGCGATTCCGCAGTTGGCGGGGTGTTTGGAGCCGCACTCTCCGCTGCTGATTCATACGCTGGTGCAGGGCGTGGGTTCTGCTAATTCTGCAATTAGAGACGCAGCCCGACACTCACTCTACATCCTACTATCCAACTGCGACTTCGGGTACTCCATACCTCCATTCACCTCCGCTCTGCACAGCAGCACTCCCAAAGCCAAGCCCGCCCTCATCACTCTCCTCTGCGGTACCCTTCACTCAGACTTCCTCCCCAACATCCACTCCACCAAGCCCTCTCTAATCCACAAGCAAGTCATTCCGCTCACCTTCAAACTGCTGGACGACCCCAAGCAAGAGGTGCGCTCGGAGTGTCACAAGCTCGTGCATGCACTCTATGCAGTGATCGGCTCGGTGCTGGTGGAGTGCACGCCTGCGAGCAAGTTGCAGAAGGTCATGGACATGCTCAATGAGTAGCTGTACGCTATAAAGTAGAGTTGCATCTCTAAAGCGGACACTGCATTGTAGGGTCTATTCAGTGAAAGGCAGAGGAAATGGCTATATGTTTATAGAATTAGCCTCCTCTGGCTGTGTAGAAGCAATAGAGTCACTAGTATTCTCCTTCCTGACTTTCGCGAGGCTCAACTCTTCGAACTGATGCTGCAGTCCACTTAGCCAAGGCAGTTCCAGCGCCTCTGCAGCTGTAGGTCTTTTCCCAGGCTCTAAACACGCCAAAGCTGCAATAAAGGCCAAACAGTCCTTGGACACATGTCTCCAGATCCCCCCTGCGAAGCTTAGTCGACATCTGGAGTTCAAATACGCAATTCGCTGCATTGTACTGGAAGCAAAGGGACACTCCCCAGCAAGGAGTGTGTAAGTAAATACTCCCAAGCTGAAAACATCCGCTTTGCAGTCGAATAGCTGGAGTTGCAGCAACTCAGGAGCCAGGTAGCCGGCAGTGCCGCTGCAACTGCCAGCTCTGGCCTGGTCACAGTGAATTGCCAGGCCGAAATCCACCAAAGACACGGAACTCACTTCACGCTTGTGACGTATGTCTATTAGCACGTTTTCAGGCTTGACGTCTCTGTGTATTATGCCGTGTTGGTGGACAAGGCTGAGTGTGCGGGTTAGACTGAAAACTACTTTCCGAGCTAAGGCCTCGGGAAGAGGACCGAAGCGGCTTAAATAGCTGCGCACGTCCAACCCAGCAGACAAGTGCATCACTAGGGAAATCTTGCAGGGGTCCTCGTACATTTGCCTTACTTGCGGCACACTCGCCAACTTCAACTCCTTCAAAATTGCCATTTCGTGGTCGATTTCCTTTCGCTGACTCCGAGAGACGATTTTGACTGCGTAAATGAGGTTGGAGGAGTACTCCAAGGCTGCGAAAACTGTGCCGAATTGGCCTGATCCCAACTTGTACAGCAATCGAAAGTCCTCTTGGAAGTTGTGAAGTCGGCAAAACAGCTGCAATTTGCTGAGCCACAGGTCCAATAAGGCCTCGTTCGGGAAGTATAAGTCCACTCCGGCATTACTGATAGACGTCAAAGACAGCCCAAGGCTGAACTCCCTGTTAGTCACTTCCTGAAACGACTGCACACTGGCTTGTCCCAGGTCCGCCCATCTTCTAATGCGCCTATCCTGCCCTGTCTGCGTAGTTCTCACCGCACTGTACCACAGTCCGCCCTTCGCAATGTAGACCTGTCTGATGCCGGTGAAGTGGACATCGGAGAGAAGTAAGGTGGCTTCGCAGAGTATGTCGCAGAGAGGCAGGACTGCTAGTCGCATGGAAGACGGAGGAAGCTGCCAGAAGGTGAGTTGGGGCGAGGGTGCTTGTTCTACCGCATTCATGAGTATGTGTATGAGGACTTATGGCCAACACTATTAGCTTGCTAGGCGCAGAGTCTGTCATTTTACCCTCGGAGAAAGCAGCTGCAGACTCGTAATTCCCTTAGTATCTGCAGTGAGCGTTGGCTGTGCAGGGAGTGGAGGCTGAGGACAGCTCCTTGTGGCTTCCTTCCATTTCTCTCTATCTGGAATTGTCGAGTGTTCTGGAACATGTCTAGACTCTGGCCTCGGGAGCTGCTTTGCGACAGTGCAGTTTAGATACTCACTACCTTCATTGGGCAAGTGAATAGTCTTCAAGTGGGTATAGCAAGGCATACTGAGAGAAGTGGCCAATACAAATTACTACAAAGTCAAAATGAAGCCAGCGAATTGGGCTTCTTAATCTGCTATACGCCCAAGTGCTTGCTTCAGTCCTGCAGTATCGCCTGTGGAACTATTAAATTGGCAGATTAGGAGACTTGTGAAGCAGCCGCTGCACTGCTAAACTGAACTCAGGACCAGTGTGTGTCTTCAAAGTAGGGATGGAATCAGAGTGCACATGTTTCTTACTCCTCCCTGAGGTATGGTGTCGATGAGGCTTCCTGCCGCCTGGTTGCGAGTCAGAAGTGTCCATCAGCGCTCTCACTGACGAAGTTCTGCGAGTGTCGATCAGAGACACATTTCTCCCTTTCGGCCGCTCACTCACTAAGGATATTTGTCTGCCCAGTGGGTCGAGTTGGGCCGAATTGGTCCGCTTCAGTTCCACTCCTTCCTTCTTCGCCAACGCTTTCAGCTCTGAAAACACCATTTTGTAGTCCGGAAGTGCGAGTGCTGGCACAGTTCTCGCATGCTGCAGGAGAGTTGCGAAGGCAGGAGGCAGGCCTGAGCACAGTTCAGCCAATGAAATGGCTTCCTTCTGCAGAGTGACCAGTCGCTGCAGTCGATTGGGGTCGAGCTCCACGATCTTCATCCAGGGCAAAGTGCCTTGCAGCAGGAATACCATTGAAGTCAATAGTGACTCCAAGTCGTCTTTCGGACCTTCTTGGCCTCCTTTGAGTACGTTTAGGGAGATGAAGTAGGGGTTGCCGACCTGCTCCTCCCCCTTTGTCCTTTTGAATTTCTTCGCTTCTGCGTAGTCGATCAGATAGGCCTTTTCCGAATTGCCGCCTCTGCCGAATAGGATGTTATCCGGTTTGACGTCTCTGTGCACATATCCCTTTTTGTGCATCCACTGCAGCACCTTCGTGACATCATATGTAGCTCTGAGGACCAACTCTAAAGGCAGCGGACTGCCTCTGATCTGCATAGTGGAGTAGATGGATAGTCCCAGCAGTTCCAGTATGACCACCACTTGGTCGTTCACCACTTGGTGCAGGAGGAGTCGGGGCATGGCGAGATCGGAGGAGCCGGAGGAGAGGAGCAGTGCTTCGACTTCATCGTATTCACTCATATCTGCGATCTTGATTGCCACTTGCTCTCGAGTCGTTTTGTGCACTCCTGACTGCAACTCACCTTCATACACTGTGGCGAAGGCGCCTTTCGCCAGTACGTCCTTGATTTCGTACTGTGTGGTAATGATCAAAGGAATCATTAGCTAAAGCTTTGTGGCGACACACTCTTCTGCCTCTGCGCAGAACGACTATTGAGTCTGCAGGGCAGCGGACTGCGAGACACAGGCAGTCGCACTCGTGGCAACATCGTCCTGCCCGCCACTCCCTCCATCCACACTCCGCTCCTACCTTGTCTGCCTAGTCCCGCTGTGCCTATCAGTCGCTTGCCTGGCTGGGAAAACGAGGCTGACCTGCCGCCGTATATTCGCGATATCGCTAGTTGCTTTTCCAGGTCTTTGCCGGCGGCCGTGCTTTCAACTTTCCTGCGTCTGTCTTGCGCTAGGACTCTGACTCTCACCAGTCCTTCTTCCCTCTTCGGAATGCTCACTTTAGCAGTCTGCAGTGCCCTATTCCCTCCGAAGTCGCTGGAGACTAGTACTTCGTCCAGTTCCCTTCCTGCGGTTTCCACGATTCTGGTCCGTGGACTGACCACGAAGGAAGTGGATAGGCTGGAGCCTGTGAAGAGTCGCTCCAACGGGATAGGCCGCACAGGCAGGCTCTGCACTTCGAAAACAGCCTGCGAGTCTGTAGAGAAGGAGGGCTCTCGGCAGTGCGAAGGGTGGGAGGGAGGAGGAGTGCGGGACTGGGGCAGCGCTCTGCACTTATTGCGATATGATTTAGCCATTTAGCACTGTATTGGGACTTGACGGGATATACAGGGAGCTCTGAAAGCCTAATAGTTCCCTACATATAAATCCTGTATCTCTGTTTATGTCCCAAACAGCCTTTGCAAAGGCAATTTCTCTCTGAGTCTTGCTCGCTAGAGACAGAGATATGGCTGAAACAGCAGAAACCGGGGCTCCTCAGACCTTCGAACTGAGCACAGTCCAAGCCACTATCGACCACGTGAAGGAGATGAGCGAAGAAATATCGCAAGAACTGAGTGTAAACGCAGGCTTACTGGAGCAGGCAGAGGCAGTCTCAGAGGGAAACACCTGGCAAATGATGACAAATCGAGAGAAGGTCAGGGCGCTGGTGGCACTGGCGTCCTATGGCTGTCTGCTGCTTACAATTGCAGGCCTGACAGTGGGGCTAGCGGTGTTAGTTTGGTTGTAAGGAAGCGGAGCGGCTGAACAGACTGAGTTTAGATGGATATAACGCATAAGGTATGGAAAACGACACTGAGTACGTGCCAGACAAGTTCGCTTTCTACCGCTCAGGGGCGGCTCTGTGCATTGGCACGGTGGAACTGCTCTACGTACCTTCCACATAGGCAGCCGGCATCCTCACAGTCCTCCTTCTCTCGGGCAATGACTGTGACCGGCCTATTCGCACCTGGTTTTGGGTGCTCCTAGGGTTCTATTTGGGACATGTGCTGTTTGTGCTGTGTGCGGAACTAGTCCCGGCCTGCGGGTCTGCTGGACTGCGGAAGGCCGTAGGCCTAATGTACCTTCCAGCCAATACAGTGCTAGAAGGCTGCATTTTAGTGTGGATTCTGCTAGGGAATGTGTGGTTCTTTGACAGTATTTCGAGCTGCAAGGACGGTACTGAACATGTAGACTACGAGGAAGGGTTCGTCATGATGTTCATTATCATAGTGACGTACTACGTGGTTTTGGGAGTGATTGGACTGGCGCTACTCATGGTGGGGTGTCTCGTGTGCGTGGGGAACGCAGCGGCTAATAGGGCTAAGTATGCTTCGCTCGCGTATATAAGGTAGATGCCGAATAGTCCTTTCCGCATACTGCTACTTGGGGATGGTACCTGCTAGGCAGAGAAGGTGGGCAAGACCTCACTCATCAAATCCTACGTCTCTAAGAGTTTCCCTCACGAAGTTCCAGCCGTTTCCCCAGTAGTAGTGATCCCCTCCGAGCTCTCCGAGTCCAAGACGACCGTCACAATCGTAGACTCTCTGTACCGCAGAGACCAGGAGCGCGAGGAAGCCACAGAGGTGGAAATCAGGAAGACCGACGTAGTGCTGCTGGTTTACGATATGTCCAGACTCGAGTCTCTCACGAGGCTGGGGTCCTTTTGGCTGCCTTGGATTGCGAGAGTCACGAAGGTGCCGATTATACTGGTTGGGAATAAGGCGGATATGCGCACAGCAGGCGTCCCCACTCCCGAAGAAACCCTCTCCAGCCTGATCCGAGACTACCCCCAATGCGTATTCGCCACCGAATGCAACGTCCTGACCCTAGCCAACACCGACACAGTCTTCTACTACGCCCACTACGCAGTCCTCTACCCCACCGCCCCTCTTTACGACCCTATCAAGCACGAACTCACTCCCAAGTTCGCCCGCGCTCTGCAGCTCTGCTTCCGCAGACTCGACAAAGACCAGGACAAGTGTCTGAACGACCGGGAATTGAATGACTTGCAGACACAAGTGTTCAATACTCGCTTTAAGGATAATGAGTTGGAGTCGTTGAAAGACTTGATAAAGGCGGAAAGTGCGGAGGGAGTGTTGGCGAGTGGAGTCACTTTCGGAGGCTTTCTGATTCTGCAGAAGCTGCTGATAAAGAAGCTGAATGGGAACGTGTGTTGGAGTTTCCTGCGGCACTTTGGATTCAACGACTCCCTAGAGCTTGAGCTTGACTTCCGTCTCGACCTGCAGTCCTCTCAGTCAGTGGAGCTGTCCCCAGACACTTGCGCCTTCCTCACTGCGCTCTTCGACTCCTACAGTGCTGACGGATGTCTGAGTCTGGCGGCGCTCCAGGACATCTTTAGTACTGTGGAAACGCCCTTTTGGGCCAGTAGTGAGTCGGAAGAGCAGTGGAGTGAGGTCGGCCTGCACGTGCCTACGAAGGCAGATGGGTCCCTGGTGCTCAGCAGTTGGCTCGCCCTGTGGTATCTCTACTGCTACATGGACTACAAAGTGGTCTATCACTACCTAGTGCGTATAGGGATGAGTCTTCCCAAGTCCAGTGTATTCGTACTGACGAAACCGAGGGAAATCGCGAAAAGCAACAGCAAGCGGAAAGTGTTCCTTTGCTATGTACTTGGGGACGAAGGAGTGGGCAAGAAGAGCCTGTTGTCTTCTTTCCTGTCCCGCTCTCCTGACCTCGCTGACATTCACCTCGACACGGCCTGTGCGCTGGTGGAAGGAGACCGGCGCTTAGGCGAGTCCTACTACTTAATCGTATCTTCCATGTAGCTGCAAGTGCGGACCAGCACTACAGGTGCAGGAGCCTGCGACGTCGCCTGCCTGCTCCACGACGGCGCTTCCGCCTCCGTCGAGTACCTGCGGGAAGAGGTGGTTCCCAGTCTCCCGGAAATGACTCCGAAGTTAGTAGTGCAAACAAAAACTGAGGAGGCGGAAGTGAGTGACTACTCCTTCGCTCTGGACCTGGGCTTGGCGGAACACACAGGTGTATCTCTGCGGAAAGGCAGGCCGGACAGTCTCTTCAAGCAGTTGGTTGACATCAGTCTGAACCCACTCAAAGGTCTGGGCAGAGCTGCGAAAGAGCAGTTGAAGGCGGAGCTGTACCAGAAGGAAGTGTCCTATGGGTCCTGGGTGCTGTCGGTTGTGGCGGCCCTGGCACTGGTGGGAGTGGCGGTGCTGATTAAGAAGGGGTAGGTAGATAGTATGAAAGGCTGGCTGGTCTGCTGGGTTGTGGTGGTCTTCACTGCTAGAGGGGGTGAAGAGCATTTGCGTTCTCTCACAGACTCCACCTTCGAAGAATACGTGCGTCAACACCCTGAACTCGCAGTCCTTTTCTACTCCTCATCCTGTCCTTACTCCAAAGAGTTCCTGCAAGAACTCAATTCCTACCCTCACTACCTCACCTCTCGTAAATCCAGTGTGGTCTTCGCCCGCCTAGACGCCATTATCAACCCTATCACTGCAGACAAGTACGGCATTGACAAGTTCCCGATGCTGAAGCTGTTTCTGAACGGGACGATCTTTGACTATATAGGAGAAAGAGATGCACTGACGCTCTCAATCTGGCTGACGTGGAAAACGAAAGACTATGTAGCGGTGGTGCAGAAATATCCAGACCTGTTTAGCGCACTGCCGATGCAGGAAACCTTCGTAGTGCTCTTCACAGGCAACTCCCCAGGTCCCGAGTTGGCAGTGTTCGCGGCAGTGGCCAAGCGCAGTAAGCACCACATCTTCGCTCGAGCAGACACAGGGTCGCTGTACCACACTCACAACATCACTTCCACTCCCGCGGTCCTGATGATCAAGCCCAAGGACAAAATCAACCTCATTTACTACGGACCGTGGAGAGAGTCCAGACTGGAGGCTTGGGTGGAAAGGCACTGGCAGCCCTGGTTTTCCTACTTCAATGACCGAGTGGTTGCGGAAATATACGGAGAACGGCAAAGTCGACTGATAATTGTGGTGGATGCGAGGCGTGTTTACCGACTGGAAGATGAACTGAGGGAACTGGCTGCGGAAATGAAGGATGTCATAAAGATCTCAACCACATATGACTCCAATGATGATGAACTCGCTGCCACTTACTTTGGAATTCAGGTGGGAATGCTGCCTGTGGCGGTTATCGTGCAGTGGGTAGGGGAAGTTCTGCTGAAATATCGCCTCACAGATGGCTTGATCACCAAAGACTCTCTCAAGTCCTTCATTGACCGCTGGCAATCCGGCTTCATTACTCCCTATTTCAAGTCTGCACGTCCTCCAGATCCCGACCCCGACTCCCTCGTGAAAGTGATAGTGGGGCGCACCCTCGACGATGTGCTTTCCGTCTCCGGCCGAGACGTCCTAGTAGTCTTTTACGTGCCGAAGTGTCTGCGTTGTGAGCACTTCCTGAGAATTTTCGAGTCCCTGGCGCAGGACTACAAGGAAAATAAGAAGATACTGTTTGCGAAGTTTGACTCTTCTGTGAATGATGTGAAGGACTGGACTCCGTTGGTCTTCCCTGCAGTGCGTCTGTACCGCCGCAATAGAGCGCCGCTGCTGTACCCGGGGGAGTTCACAGAGGACCGCTTTCTCGCCTTTATTGAGAGTTACGTGTTAGTTAAGTAGAAGCCTTGCATGCCTAAGACCTGGATATGGCACAAAGCTGCGAGACCGGCCAGACCCTTAGTTAGGCTAGTCTAGGGCGAGATTAGCCTAATCGGCCGGCTGGGCGTCTTGTCCAGCTGCAGGGTTTTCTTCCTCTGGCGCAGCGACCGTTCTCCAATAGTCCGTAGCGCTGTCAAAGCCCCACTTCACCAGCACATACAGGTGATCCAGGATCAGCACGTCAATGAATGCACAAAGAATCCAGACGACGCACCAAATCGACGCTGTTTGAGTGGTTCCCTTGGCCGTCCAGAACCCGATAGCCAGCCAAACAGTAGTCCACAGGCCGAAGTACGCGAAGTAAAGTCCGCGCTTGATATTGACAGGGACGTTTCTAGTGTTGGAAAGGACGGAAAGCACGCCCTGCGTGGCAGCTGAGCAGATCAGGGCGATGACTGTCACTCCCCAGTCGTAGCCGTGGATGTCGAAGGCTTCGTGGGAGGTCCAGTAGTAGGTGTAGAAGAAGCCGGGGACTAGGAGGAGGACGTACAGCTTGCTGAAGAGGATGTGCACTCGGGCACAGCGGGTGTAGTGTATTTTGGTACTGCGGATGAGGCCTGTGAGGAACCATTCGTTCAACCAGTAGGTAGAGAAGACAGGCAGCGGAGGCTGGCTAGCACCCTCAATTCGCTCAGTGATCGCCACCATCAGGTACTCCTCCCGTCCGAACTCCCCCTTCAGGTCTCTGTCTGCTACGAAGGCCAGAATAATTAGTCCTCCATGCAGACTCCACAGTATAAACAGCAGGTAAATCGGGTTCATGTAGAACATAAAAGCCCGGTTATCATTCTTTTCCTTGCTGAAGTCGTACTCAGGGGCTAAAGTGGGCTGCTTCAGCTCGAGCTGCAAAGTGCCTTTGTTGCTTTCCGCCATTACATTGGCAGTGAATGTGGACAGGTGGGTGCATTTGCACAGGGAAACGCCGTTAGAGTCGACAGTGGCGGTCTGTTCGCACCCGGACAGGGTCCATTCTCCTTGAAATACGAGGTCGGGGTTGCTGCTCCAGCTTTCACAGGTGGAGTAGAGGAAGGAGTCAGGGTCGTAGCCTGCCAGTGGCAGTTGAATGGAGACAGGAGTGTCGGATACGTCAAAAGCTAGGGGGGAAGGCAGTGTAGACACGACATTCTGCACAGCTAGGCCGCTATCGTATATCTTTATTTGGAGGATATTCGCGTAATCACTGTTTTCGACGATGTCGTACCTATCCAATTGCTTAGTGGCCAACAATTCCGGATAATTGGCCAATCTGAGCGGTGCAAAGGGCGAAAATCCATAACTGACCATCATAATGTCAATAAAGCTGCCCAAAGGCTTGGCCGCAAAGAGCGAAGCAGGCACCACCACTCCCATTTTCCCCACATTGGTGGCGTTCATATCGTCCATGTAGAAGGCGAAGGACTGGTCAGAGTTGTTGGCGGGCAGGCGCCACAGCTTCGTAGCGAGGCTGGCGTGGGCGAATGACAGGGAGTGGGAGGGGTAGAAAGGACGGAGGGACAGGAAGGAGAAGGTTTCCAGGAGAGCGGGCAGAGGGAAGAGAGGGGAGGTGTGGTTGGGGAAGAAGGCTGAGAAGCTGCTTATTGCCTCGAACAGCTTCTCCCTATCACTCTGCGACAAGCAGTTCCAATCCGGATTCGCCCAGGCCCTTTCCACCAAGTCCCTGACTCCCTCATACAGTCCCTCGACAGTACTCCGCTCCATCTCCGCAGCCATATCCATCATCAGCCACAGATCCTTCAGGTACGCCTTCATGTCTCTGCAGTTCCACTCACCTGTACTGAGCAGGACTTGGATAGAACTGGCTAAGAGAGTGAGTTCGCTGGTAGCGGAGTACTGTGCATTGGTCTGGCCTAGCATGTGCCAGATATAGGTTCCGTAGATGGAGGCTATGTACTGGGAGAGCTCTGTCTGGTTGTAGGTCAGACCGAAGGTAGAAGAGGCCTCGGATATGAAGTAATCCAGCGTGAAAAGCGGTTCTTCAGGGTAGACAGCTGCTGTGAAGGGCAGTCTAACGCTCTGTGCGCCCAATGAGTCCCTCACAACCGCATAAAACTGCTGCTGATAGTTCTCCTCACTATTGTGGTAGGAAGGCAAGTGGTAGGAAGCGCGGGGAGTGCGTTTGGGGAAGTTGATCTGAGTGTTAGTGGCAGTGAGGTAGAACTGGAAGGAAAGTGGGTAGTTGGCGTCAGGGTCATCATGTATGCCTGCATCAAAGAGGAAGAGGTTATGCGAACTGGCGACTTTCGTCACAGTGAAACAGCACCCAATAGGCCTGGCATTGACAGGAACAGTCAGCCAAGCCCAGGTATGCACTCCGTTTTCCTCCAGGGTGATTGTCACCTTGTAAGACCGTGTGGGGAGATACAGGCCTCCAGGCAGGAGGACTGTGTTAAGGAAGTGCTTTTTGGGGGAGAGCACAGGTGTGTAGTCCACTGGAGCAGGGTCAGCGGTCCATAGCACATTGGGCTGCTGGTGGATAGTGTTGTTGAGGTTGTAGACTTCTGCATTGAGGTAGTTGGGGTTTTCAGGGTTCAGTTGGTAGTTTACAGCCTTGGGAAGCCGGTGAATGTATACGTAGGGACGCTGGCCCGCCACAATGATGAATTGAGAAGTGACACTAGTCGTTCTCGCATCTCCTTTGACATTAGTCCCCACTGTTAGTGTCACAGTAGCCGTACTGCCTGCAGTAGTGCTGGGCAGTGCACTTCCAAAGCTTGCATCTTTCCCTGTCTTCACAGTGCACAAGTCACAGGTCCAGAGGTACGTCAAAGTCGCATCACTCTGAGTGTCAGGGTCAATTGACCCCCTGGAAGTCACGCTCACTGAGTCAAGGACGCCAATTACTCGGTCTCCGCCCTCAATTTGAGCAAACAGGGGGGAATGATCGACGTCTATTTTGACCGAAGTGAAGGTGTTTCTTTCCGGGAACAGTGTAGAGGTGAGTTCTAACACAAGTCTATAGAAAGAACTGGGTTGGAGCGTGTTCGCAGGTATAACCAGCGTAGCATTGCGGTTATTGAAGTCCTTGATCGGCAGATCTGGGAAGGGAAAAGCCACCAAATTCGCATTCGTGTCGATAAGTCTGAGTTCCAACTGGTAGTCAGCAGGTATGTTCACATTCGTATTGCGGGCCAAAGACAGCTGCAGCGGCACTGCCAACGGTCTCCTCGTCCTCCAAACTCTCCCTTGCACGAAGAACATAACCGGCACAGGTTTGAGCGTGTGGAACGAGTCTAGGGACAAGGAGCTGGACCCGCCTAGCCAGTTCTTCACTGTCACTGTATACACCACATGAGTAGACACAGGGACGAGGGAGGCGGGGATGGTCAGACGACTGTTCTTCGAGGAAGCAGCTGTATAAGTGACCAAATAGGCCTGCAAATCGCTACTGAATGCAGGGCCGTTGTTTGGAGCTACAGTCCATGCATAGGTCAGTTGCTGTCCCAAGCCTCCTTTACTGAAGCTGGCGTCGATAGTGACAGACTGGCCGGAGACTGGACTCATGTCAGGGCCTGCGAGGACTGCGGTGGGCTGGGAAATAGTGGCAGGAGCTGTAATGCTGTAGGGACCGACTTTGGCATAGCTGAGGACTGGGGATGAGGCTTTGAGGATGCCGGTGGGGTTGAGGGATATGGTGGAGGAGAGAGCGAGAGTGGGAGCCAAGCCGAATATGACCGAAATCACTGTAGAGCTGGATGAGAAGCAGTAGGCGTCTGTGCCGAACAGCAAATTAGTCTCGAAGGCAAACATCCGTTCGCAGTTATTTCCGCTAATAGCCGGAGCCACACTGTCACTGAAAGTCACATCCAGTCCCAAATAGTCACTGCGAAGTGCAACAGAAGCCACAGTTGGCGCTTTCGGATCCGTGCAAATTCTTTGCGTCTCCGAGGTAATTACAGTCTCTGCAGGACAAACCAGGTCGCAGGTGCCACTAGGAGTTAATACCAGTGGTGCGGAGCAACTCGTACAGTCAGTAGCCAGGCCAGTGCGAGGACTCTTACAGGCTGAACAGGTGTAGTGACAGGAACACACGTCTCCCAGCATGTTATCTCTGGTTATCTTAGCGCCAAACCACACAGAGTACATATCCTCGCCTTGCAGTTTGTCAAGTTCTCGGAAGGTTAGGGCGGATTTGTAGTAGTTGGAAAGGGCGAATTCGAAGATATAGCCTTTGAAGAAGTTGCCGAGGACTGTGCCTTTCACACTGGCGCCGATGTACATAGGTGCTTGGTTTCGCACGACGTAGTCAGATGTGCTCAGTCCGAGAGATACAATTGTGGAAGAGTAAGCAGTGTCATCTACCATCCAAAGGCCCGTTCCTACCTGGTTGTTAATGTCGTTAAGAGAGAAGGAAAAGCCGAGGAACGTCCATTTTCCAGTCGATGCAGCATGAGTTTCGCAAAAGCCAGTTCGATACCCGGAAAAGCCCGAAGCTGCAGACCTCATCGACACTCCCGTACATGAGCTCGTCACATACCATATAAACTGATGATGTCCGTTGGTATGCATAATGGAAAATATGGAGTAAACATCGTCCAATTCCCCATAGTTATCAGTGAGGCCGCCTGGAGCTGCGGAATCCAGGTAGACCCAGGCTTGCACTGAGAAGGCCATGAGGCTGAGAGGCATGCGGACGCCGCGGGAGTCGGATTGCCGGGTAGTGGAGCGAGTTTCGGAGAGGGGCTGGAGAGCTTGACGCTTAGGGTCAATTTCAATATAGCTCTTCCCACCGAAGTACAACCCTGAGTGCCCGTCCTCCTTAAATACCGGATCCGCATCAACCTCTGCCAACTCACTAGCGCCTCTCCTGCCAATGACAGTGCGGTTGATATCCGGGATGTCCTGCGGCATGCACTTCGACCCGAACACAAAGCGGATTTCTTCATTGCAGAGCATTAGTATGTCATTACTTCTCCGCTTCTGCGGACACTGCAAGAATCCCACGGTTCCGGAGTTGGCCACTTGGGAAATGTCGGCTAAGCCGCTGTTGCTGTGTCGACGGTATTGGACGGATTGTTCGTTCCACCAGCAGTCCAGGCCTCTGGTTCCAGGGAGCGTTCTGTTCAGGAAGCTTAGCGAGTAGTCGAGTATAACCGGGGCATTTTCGTTCATCAGCCAGTAGCTGACGAGAGTGGTAGGCGGCTGGGCAATGATCTTGAACAGGGAGTCAAACACATCCGTTTCAGCGCGAGTACTGTTCCATAGGCGCAGATCCCGCATAAGCACGTTGCTTCTCCCTGCTCCTAGCAATATCTGCTTCGGCACTCCCCAAGTCGGGTTATTAATAGTCGTGGTAGTAAAATCAGCATTCAGCGCATACTCTGCGAACCCTGTCCACAGCATAAACCTGCCAGTGCTTGCAGTCATCGACAGCGCTACTCTCATCCACTTCCCTACAGTGAAGGCTTGCGCACTGTCGTAAGTGCTGCCGCCGACATGACGGAGACGGAAATAGTTCAGTAGGCCGGTTCTTGTGTAGGTTACCTTGTAATCGCCTAAGTCCAGGATAGGGTAGTTTGCGTCTGTTTCGCCGGCTGTGGCCGCTGCATTGACATACACCCAGAACTCAACAGCCCAGGAGGGGAAAGGCGTGTTGGGAGGAATAGGCAGACTGAGGGAGTCCTTGAGACAGGTGCCGTCTAGACGCAAAGCAGGACTGCCGGTGCACTTGCCTGGCCCTTGCCAAAGCCCTCTCTGCCAGTCCGACACCATACACTCGTGACATACACTACTACTGCTGCAGTCCAGACACAGGGCGGAACAGCCTGAGCACTCCCCGGAAATGTTCAGGTAGTAGCCAGGTGGACAGGCAGCACAGCGACTATCCGAAGTGCAATGTCCATTTCCAAGGTTCCCGTTGCAAGCACTGCTGCAGTCTCCTGATGCTTTGCATTCCGAGGAAGTGCGCTGGAAGCCAGTCTGACTGCAGCCACTGTAGAGGCATTTGCCTAGGTTGACAGGACATGCGTCACATAGGTACCGCAGACTTCCGTTGTCGAACCGACCCTCACAGTCGTTCGTTATAGCGCTTCTGACCTGCGCTTCAGTCCTTATCGCACTCGTGTATATCTTAACGGAGTAGATCGACAACCCTGAAGATAATCCTACCGTAGAACTATAAGACGCATATGTCACTGGGTTGGGATGTAAGGTAGTTATTTGACTAGTTCTGCCGCCTAGGAACCACGGTCCGTCCGCATAAATATCGCTAAATGCAGAGGCCAAAGTGAAAGAGGCCTGCAAAACTCCATCCAAATACACACTTCCTTTACTCGTATCCACGTTAATGACCATATGGAACCAGCGGTCCCAGTAAGAGGTGACTCTGTTGGCTGCTGGGTAGCTGAAAGACTGTGAGCTCATAGTGCCCCCTACTTGGATGGTCAAGACTTCGACAGTTATTGGGTCGGCATTGAGCACTGAAGTCCGCCTGAAACGAGCACATAGGAGGGTATCGCTCAATTCTCGATTTTGCTTGCAGAGCAGGTCATGGTTCTCAGTCGAGGACAGGTCCGCCCGGAACCAGAGCTCCAGGGCAAAGGTAGATTTCAGGACTATGGGAGCGGGGTCGAGAGGGTGCGGAGGCAGTCGTGCGATTTGACTGCCGTCGTATACGAGTCCTCTGCCGTCGTTAAAGAAGTAAGGGTCCGTACCTCCGAAGGTATGCGAAGTGCCGGTCATTGCAATTCTCGAGAAGGTGTTGTCCCAAAAGGTGCCCGGACCATACAGGGCGAAGGTCTCGTTGAAGGTAAAGGCAATTGGGTTTTGCGCTGCCGCTAGCGCTACCAGCAAGGCGATTACCCCCAGGCCCATTTTCAATTATCGTCCACTAGTCCAGCCTTCCCGGCCTCCAGACGCACCCACACCCGTCCCTCCTTCCTTCCGCTGTTTGCAGTCTCCTCCACCCGCTCTCCACTCCCGCCTCACTGCCGCGCCTGCAACTCTGAATCCCTAAGCCTGGGTGAAAGAACTAGTCTAAGTAGCGGGTTTATTGACGTGAGTCGCAAGGTCCGGAGATGAATAACGAGAGCAGGAAGGTTTTGTGGAGAGTTGGCGGAATTTCATAACTGACCTTGCGAGACTTCAGCAGCAACAGTCGATTCCTCTTCAACTCCACCTCCTCCCCATTGACCTTCATCACTCCCCCAGAGCTCTCCGGCAGCATATAGACACAGGTCACCTTCCTGCCTGTATCCGCCTCCCCAAACCCTCCATCCCTGTGTTCCTTGTAGTAACTCCCCTCGTTGTAGCAATCCAGCATCATCACTTCCCCCGCCTGCAGTCCGAGAATCGTCTTCTTGTTCAGTTCGAACGGCAGCGAGTAGAGAATATCAAGCATGGATCTGAGCTTTGGACAGTAGGATAAGGAGAGGTGGATGGGCTTTTCGTGGTTTCCGCTGAACGCGTCCTGAAACAGCTTTTTGGACAGCCATAAAGTCTTGTCCGTGCGAATTCCCTTCACTTTCTGCTGCATCACTTCGTCGAATTTCCCATCGAAATCCAAATACTCCGCTTCTCTGTAGAGCGATTCCAGCATGTCGCTGTATGGGACTTACACAGGCAGGAAGGAGTCTTGGTATGCCCAGTCCCGGTCCATGAGCCCTGCGATGCAGGTGGGTTCTATCAGGTCGAGGGCTGGGTTCGTGGTTTCTGTGTATCCGGAAGGGTGGGCGAGCAGTAGAGGCTGCTTGCTTTCTGTGCCGTCTTCACGTCGATAGCGCTTGTTGACCTCCTCTACAAGTGTGCGCTGCAAAGCCTCCTGAATCACGTCCTTCGTGAGCTGCTTTTCAGTGTCCGTGTCGAGGACTAGTCCGTCCTTCAGTCCCTTCGAAGTCACATTCGCGTAAATTCGACTAGTGCTAGTCACAAAGACAGGCAAAAACTCATACAAGCTGGACCTACTCGTCAGCTCTGCCAGTGTGCGTTCCAATTGACTCATGTCCTCGCGGATTGGGACTAAAGTAGGAGTTTACTCTCGTGGTGGACATGTGTGCAGTCTCCCTCATGGTCATGGCCATGCGACTGCGCTTTGAATCTCTGTGCAGTGGGCGGGTCCAACAGGTACAGTATCTTATAGACGTCAATTTGCTCGATCAAGTAGTCCAGGAAGGAGTCCACTACAGCTGGCGGCCACTGCCTAGTTGGGAATTACACGAGGTCCAGGGCTTGGCACTTGGACTTGTGCACGGACCAGTGCTGTTTCTGGCACTCGGGAGTGCAGTACTTAGTGCGGGCGCAGGAGGAACAGCGCAGCAGGGGGACTGAGGCTTTGCCGCAGTTGCCGCAGAAGTCATCTGCCATTTCCTCAGACTTACAGGGGAGATGGGAGGGAGGGGATTTCTCGATTGAGTCACTTTACCCAGCCTAATTGTATGCAAATACGGAACTAAGTCCGTCAAAAAAACATTGGGCTGAGAAATTGAGGAAAGTCTTATATCAAAAAGCAGATAAATAGTTCTGGCTGTGTCCGAGAGGTGTGTGCTCTTCAGAAATGAGTAAGACCTATAAAGCAGGACTCGGGGAATAGAAATATTAAAGGAGGGTCACAGGAACTTTACTGAAATTTGGCTGTTCGGTGGAAGAAATACCTCGTTTGAAGACTGGTACAAGATAGTTCTTTGGTAGGCTTCAATTTCCATACGACGGGAAGTGTTTATAGTCTAGAATTACATGTGGTGCTATTTTACTCTACAGAAACCAAGAACACTGTAAAGCCTGTGCGGCTGAGCACCTTTCCAAGGGCTCCGACTTCAAACACCAAGCCACCAACTCCCCTCCTGCCATACTCATAGGGAGCACCGAGGACCGCATCAATCGCTGTAGTACCAACCCTAAAGCCCACACATCCACCTTGCACCCGTGAACTGCAGACAGACACATCTCTGGGGCTTGGTAGGGCGGAGTGCCTGTGACTCCGTGAGGACCTGAAGGGGAAAGTGCGCACACTGTTTGGAAGTCTATGAGAGTCGCGTGGATTGTTGACAAAATGATGTTTGCGGGGTTGATGTCTCCATGCACAAAGCCCTTACTGTCCAGGTACAGCAGCGCTGATAACAGCTGCAGGGCCAAAGCCTTCACTTCGATTTCTATGTAAGTCCTACCGTCAAAGATACGTCCCTCTCTGAGTAACTGACTCAAGGACTGTCCAGGCAGGAATTCCATCACAAGTGAGGCCTTTTGAGTGGTTTCTTCCAGGGAAAGTCCAAATACACCCACTATACTGGGGTGGTTCAGCCCTGCCAAAGTCTCATAT
>Ga0247837_1000959_pt1 | contig 61901 bp, 41 predicted proteins | sample LaCtaG_2_FD_187115 | JGI IMG/M metagenome (GOLD analysis project Ga0247837, IMG submission 187115) | Freshwater microbial communities from meromictic Lake La Cruz, Castile-La Mancha, Spain - LaCruzMarch2015_14.5m | ecosystem: Environmental > Aquatic > Freshwater > Lake | place: Spain: Castile-La... | reverse complement strand
AAGCTTAGGATCTAACATAGTCTAGACCCACAGGCGACTACAACGATGTAGGCTTCGCAGTACAGAAGGAACGAAAGGCAGCCCCACGCTAATAAATGGACTCAGTCGTGAGGAGCATCACCAATCTGAGTGCATCCGGCGACTTCCAAACCCTCTACCAGAAGCTGCAGTCCAACGAGAAAACCATCAACCAGAACCAAGACCAAATCCTGCAAGCCATCCAGAACTTAGACCCTGTCAGACACAGTCTCGGACTGCTGTTCCTGTACCTGAGTAGATTCGAGACCTTCACTAGCCTGCCGCCGCCACACCAAGACTCCTGGCTGGGCCAGGCTGAGCGCTTCTTGGTTTCTTGCGATGTGCGACAGGTCCAATTCGACGAAAAGCGATTCTTCAAGTTATGTCGACAGTTCGTGGTCGGGGTTTTCCACTCGAAGGCAAATGTCCAGAAGCACGCGACTAGAGCCATTCCAGTACTGCGGAGAGTCATTGACAGCTTTGTGCCCGCTGGAGAAGTGACCAGTCTGCACAGCGACTTCCTCAAGCTGTGCATCATGACCTCGCACTACGACCTCGCTGAGCCTTTGGTGCACCGGCAGTACATTTCCATCAACAAGGACAAGACAGGGATCGAGCCGAAGCACTTCATCACCTTCGCCTACTATGCAGGCTGCGTGGCGCTCGTGCTCAAGAACCTCCCCAAGGCCCTGCACTTCTTCTCTCTCGCTCTAACGACGCCTAGTCTGGTCCTGCACGCTGCTGCCGTCGAGGCTTACAAGAAGTACATCCTAGTGTCGTTGATGCTGTCTGGCACTTCGAAGCAGATCCCCAAGCACGCTTCCACCGTCATCTTTTACTTCGCAAAGGAACTGTGTGAGGCTTATGTGAAGGTAGCAGAGGCCTTTTCTCAGCGGGACACGCAGCTCTTGGACAACCTTATAGCTGGCTATACGACTGATTTCGTGCATGACAAGAACTTGGGACTGGTCAAGCAAGTCCGAGAGGCCTACACTCAGCAGGAAGTCAAGCGCATCACGAACTCCTATATGACCATTTCACTGCGCAGTCTGTCTCAATCAGCGGGGAAATCGGTGAGCGAGGTGGAGGCTTTGCTGCTTCAAATGATCGAAGAGGGGCATATAAACGCACAGATAGACATGGAGCATGAGATGGTGGTTTTCAGCGAAACTGAGGAGGACTCGGAAGAACTAGTGGAGCGGATGAGCAGAGTGAGTGACCGGCTATCGGAGTTGCTGGAGCAGACAGAGCTGAGAATAGAGAATATGATGCTGAGCAAGGAGTACATCAAGAGGACGCTTATGAACACGTTTGGAGTGGGTGCGGGCGGAGATGCGGCGGATATGATGGCGCAGTTTATGCCTTAAGCTTCTCTTAGGCCTCACGGAACTGGGCTTTGCCAGTGAGAACTGTTGGCTATGAGGACGTAACTGTGCTTTCTTCTATTTCTTTGAGACTGTACTTGCCTGGTTGACTCTACTCAGACTAGAACTAGTGCAGGCCATATAATCCTAACAGTCAAAATGTCGGAAGCCAAACAACGGCGTGGCCAGCACTTCCAGTCGCAGATCTTTCCCCAGACTGGGGCCGGAGCGCCCTCCCAGCATCGGCGCTCTGACACCTTCACCTCCACAGTCTTTTCAGGTGCTGCAGAGGCCCCCTCTCAGCCATATTCAAATCCCCACGCCAGCAACTACGCTCGCCAGAAGTACCAAGCAGAAAGCAGTGCCTTCGCTGGCGCAGTGGAGCAAGCTGCCGACTACAGAGAGCGCCAGACCTCTAGAATGGAGCCCACTGAGATGAAAATAGCAGGCAAAAAGCCTTACCCTGTGCAGGACTATGAGTACAAGCCCCGACATATCAGGACTCAAAGCAGTACTGTCTTCGCTCCGGCTGAGGACTCCAGTGCTAGGTACAACCCTTACAAGCCCCAGGATGCCTACGACATCCTGGGCAATGAGGGAAATGCGTACTACCGCAAGACGGTCAATGAGGAGATTCCAGTGGGGAAGTTTGAGCCGAGGTATAGGCAAGTGCAGGCGCATGATATGAAGCATAGGGAGTTCTATGGGGGCGATGCTCCGGATGCAGAGGAGTACCAGGAAGAGGTGCAAAGCAGGGGTAGTGCTGATAGGAAACTCGACTACTTGTCCTCATCCGTCTTCCCTACAGACAACCCCAGGGCGAGCACCACTCCCAATAGGCCCACCAGACTCCAAAGCACCCGGACACCTGACCCTAGGTCGCAGAAAGACCAGAGTTTTAACATATTCGGAGAGGTGAAGCAGGAGAGAGCCACTGCGAGGCCTGCGCCCCAGCCTCAACTCCGCTCCACTCACCAGCTCTCTTCCAATCTCTTCGACCGCAACTTTGAGTACAGTCCCGCTCCTGCGAGAGACAAGCTGAGCGCTTCCACGATGGATTGGAGGAACGTGGAAAGTGAAGCGAGGAGAAAAGACCGAGACTTCACAGTGGAGGAAATGGCTCAGGACCAGCTCAGGTCGCAGCTGTATGTGAGCGCTCCAAGAATGACAGCCAAGGAAAACGGAGACCTGGGCAGACCCGCTACCTCCCAAGTACGCACTGAGGGCCGTTACGGGGCTAAAAACCGCGACCTAGCCTCCGACATGCACCCTGACAACTTCTACGAACAGGCATACCCAGACTCCACCCCCACCATTCTGGACTTCGACTTGAACGGCCTGGGCGCTCATATGAACGCCCAGGAACTGCGGAAACTCTGTGGAAACGTTCATCTGGTCTCTGCGAGTACTGATGTAGACCCTGTGAAGGACCGCTGCACTGGCACAGGCCGAGTTCAAGTGCGTGTCACTCGCCAAACTGAGCCGAGTCTAGTCACTATGAAGACCAACTTGGCCAAGGAAGGGATTTCAGTGACTGCTCACAAGGAAAACGCAGGGAGGAAAAGCAACTATTCAGGCACAGCGAACGTCTATTGGAATGACCATAGAGTGGAAATCGAGGGGAGGAAGAAGGACGAGGACCTGCCGCCAGCCAAAGTCGCAATGATGAAGAACCTCGAGTCGCATGGGAAGGCCTTCAATAGTGCAGCGGGGATGTGGAGTGAGGAGTGGAAGCAGGCTGCTACTAGACAAGGCAAAGACACTACGAGGGAGGAACGAGAGGCGCTCAGTGCGTGGAACCAGATGAGGAGAGGGTAGAAGCTAAAATGGAGATGGACGTTATGCGAGATGGGGAGGGGGGAGGCCGGAAGGGAGCAGGCGGCAGACAGCCGCTGCAGAAGAAAGGGGAAACGGCAGTGGGAAGTGACAGAAAAGCGTCCTTTACAGCTTTCAAAGCGCCAGCTCGCCTCTTCAGCTCCGATTCCAAAGGCAGCAAGCCCAACCCCTCCTACTTCAGCCTCACTCCCGACTCCTCCACCCGTAGCCGCAGTCCCTCCTTCCGCCCTCCCAGTCCTCATGCCTCTTTTCAAGTCACTCGCGTAGATTTAACCGACTCTGAAGTAACTCGAGTCTCAGAAACTATGGCTGACAAGGCCAGACTGCGCTTCACTCAAGCCGCTCTCAGTCTCACTGCCAAGAAAGTCAGTGACCTGCGCAATTACAACCCGCCCTTACCAGAGTTGGAGGCTGTGTGTCTGGCTGTGCTGGCGGTGCTCATCCGTGTGAACCCGGCGAGTAGCGTATTCGGCCAGAGCTACACTTGGAAAAGCTTCCTTGGGTGTCTGCAGCAGCCCACACAGGCCGTGCGCTCACTTAAGTCCGCTGCAGTGTGTGTGGAGACTGGAGTCATTGACAGAGGTAGGAACCACATAGTTCTGGTTCAAAGCTTGAAGGAAAGACTGAAGAAAGTCAACGAGCGGAACTTGCTGGACTATGAAAGCTCTGGAACCGGCTTACTGCTGTACGACTATTTAACCTCTCTTATTAACTTCGCGGAAATCCTGCAGGAGGAAAAAGGCCACGTCGTGCTTCCGGTCCCTTTCTTAGTCCCAGAAGCGCAAATGCCGTCGAGAACTCGCCTGCTGACCTCCCTCTATTCTCGCATTTTCCCTACAGAGACACTCCCCCCGTCGCAGTAAGTGCCACCCAGCAAACGCCATCAAAGCGAGGAAATCGCCAAAATCTTTCAAAACGCCTCAATGGCTGAAGAAGAGGATTCGGAGGAAATCAGTGTTCAGCTCAGTTTTGCTGAAAACGCGGAAACGTCTTTCGCTGTGCCGATTGCAGTGAATCAGAGTCAGGTGGAGAGCAGAGAGGTAGAGGAGTTGCTGGGAGTGCATGTTTTGGGGGATTTGAGCTTCAGTAAGCCACTGGAAGAGAGCTTTGGCGGGTTGGAGCAAATGGAAAAACTCGAATTCGACCATTTCGCGACCTATTCAGTTCCGAAAGTGTTCGAAAGTCCTACAAATATATCGATGAATCCTGCACGGAAATTGCAGAAAAGGCGGGTTTTGGTTGAAAATCAGAGCAGTTCTCGGACTCGCCCAACCTTCAAATACCCTCCAAAGCTTACTACACCGAAAAACCCCAAAAACCCTCCAAAGGTCCTATCAAAAGATGAACAAATCACAAAGAAAAAGTTCCACTGGCAACTCGAAGACGCATTTCGAAAGTTCCTAAAATCCAAGCTGACTACTACCAGTGCAGAGAAAATCTTAAGGAACCGAGTGGAGGTAATAAGCGAGTTTCAGGCGGAAGTCGAAGCCAGCACTAGCAGAAACATATCCGAATCACAGGAAGCAATGTACGCTGATACCGTCTTGGAGCTGTATGAAAGTCTCGCCGAGGAGCGGAATTTCCGCAGTGAGCTGCAATATGCGGGTTTATCCCTACAGCCTGGTAGCAAGGCCAGTTCAGGCAAAGGCATGAATTGGACTCGGCAGCAAGTCGTCAAAGAGAAGGCGAAGCTGGCTCGAGAAATGACCAAGTTCTCCCGTGTGAAATAAGTAGCAGTCCAGATTGGAGTGAGGGAAAGATGGAGAGTGAGGACCCAGGCCATTCATAATAATGGGCGGCAGCTGCAGTTGCGAGGGCAGGGATGAGCCCAATGAAGTCAGCATTTCTGCACAGCCAAAGAACAATAGCAAGAAGGAAGCGCAGGGGCCTGCACCTTTCGAAACTGGAGAGTCTCAGCTAGGAGTGAAAGTCGTTGCACTGCCCCAGCAGCCTCCTGAGCCTGTCGTCAAGTACAGCCGCGCAGACATCCTCTCCGTGCAAAGTGCCTTCAGGTCCTATTTTACCAGAAGACAGCAGGCGGAGGCAGTGAAGACAGTGGTGGTGATGCCTCCTATCCCCAGCCATATCGAAATCGTGGAGGATGAAAACGACTCTCACGAGTTGGACGAAGTCCCCGATCTAATGACCAAAGAAGCGAAGGAGAAGCTGGCTCAACTGCCTCCCTTCGACTACAGTCTCAAAGTCGCCTCCGGCCATCTCAGAGGCCCAATTGAACTGAGAGATAAGAGTGTCTATGTGGGCCAGTGGCTGCACGGCCGGCGAAACGGCAAAGGCACACTCTACACTGCAGACGGAGGAATGATGGAGGGGTACTGGAACGGCCTACTGCATCTGAAAGGCAGAGAAATCCACCCTACAGGCGACCTATACGAAGGAGATTACAACGAAGGGTTGAAGCATGGATACGGACGCTACGAAGACTTGCCTCGCAAGAACTCCTACGAAGGACAGTGGCAGAGCGATAAAAAGCACGGCCAAGGCACTGAACAGATTGAAGACGGGTCTGTGTACGAAGGCCGTTTCGACAACGACCTGAAGTCAGGCCACGGCGTCTTCAAATGGGCTTCGGGAGAGGTATTTGAGGGCGAATTCCGAGAGAACGTGATTCATGGTCGAGGGAAGTATGTGTGGAAGGCGGAAACGAAGTGGTATGACGGGGAGTGGGTGGAGGGCAAGATGCACGGAAAGGGGAAGTTCATAAACGAGGGGAAGGAGTATGAAGGGGACTTCGTGGCGGACAAGAAGCACGGACTGGGCCTGTACAAGTGGGACGGAAATGTGTACGAGGGCGACTTCGTGGATAATAAGATGCACGGAAAGGGGCATTTGACAATGAAAGGCAAGGAAAGGAAACTGTACGCGTTTGAGAACAACAAGCGACTCGCATTAATAGCGGAGCAGGCTGCAGCCCCCGCCATAGTGAGTTAAGCCAGCTCTAATAAGCCCAGTCTAACCCCCCAAGTCGCCTCTCCCATGCCTTAAGTCCAGCCTTTCTCTGCTTCAAACCCACCATTGCGCCTGCAGTCTCCTCCGATGCAGTAGTCAATGTGGCTGTGAAGAACCCAGCCCGGCCATTACATTAGAATGAAGGACGTAGGCGTCCAGGCGAGTCTCCTCGAAAGCCCCTCTCCTCAGGTCCTAGGCAACCTGCCCAACCCTGAGACTGAATTCCCCCAAATCCTCTACCAAAGACATACCATCTTCTGGGGAACGCTCGCCTGCGCCGTTCTGTACTACTTCATTCTCAATCAAGCAGACCTGCCCACACTTGTCAACGCCAGGACGGGAGTGCTGGGAGCGGTTGCGGTGCTTGTCTTCTGCGGAGGAGTGCTTTTGCCGGACTCGCACTTTATGTCTCGGCCGCATCCTGCTATGTGGAGAATGTTGATGGGAGCCACTTTCTGCTATATCACCTTTTTAGCATTTGTAGTCTTCCAGCCTGTCGATAGGGCCAGGCAAATTCTGGCCTGGCTGGACCCGAAGTTGGGCGTGCCCTTGCCGGAACGTACATATGCTGCTGATTGCAGAGTCTTTACACCTGAAAACCCGAACTCTTCCTTCGCTAATGTCCGGGACTGCGTCTTTGACATGTACATGGCTGCCCACCTTATCGGTTGGTGGATTAAAATGATGATCGTTAGAGATGTCAAGCTCTGCTGGTTCCTTAGCCTCGTGTTTGAGTTCCTGGAAGTGTCCCTGCGTCACCAACTTCCTAACTTCTACGAATGTTGGTGGGACCATGTCATATTGGACATATTAGTGTGCAACGGAGGGGGCATTTACCTGGGCTATTTGACCTGTCGGTTCTTTGAAATGCGGCAATATCACTGGGGCGTGGGGAAGGACATCCGAGCCAATTCAGGCCGCTTCAACACACTCACAAGAAGCGCAGTGCAGCTGACTCCCTTTTCCTGGCAAGAGTACAAGTGGGACCTATTCTCCAGTCCCCGCAACTTCATAGCATTCCTGCACTTCGTGCTCATCTTCAACCTAGTGGACCTAGGGAACTTCTACCTCAAGTACGTGCTCTGGATGCCCTCTTCCCACTGGATCCTCCTCACCAGAGCCCTGTACTGGGCCTGCATGTCAGTCATTGTCACTCGGGAGTACTATGAGTTCGTGTACTCCGGATTTAGGGAAAAGCTGGGGACGTTTTGCTGGCTGGGACACTTTGCGCTGGCGATGGAGTGGCTGATTGTGGTGAAGGACTCAGCAGGGATGTTTACTGAGGAAATGCCGGTGTGGCTTAGGTGGGTTTGGTCGCTTATTGGACTGGCGATAGGAGTTGAGATCAGCTACTTAGTATATAGGCAAAAGCTAAAAGGCAGTAGTTAGGTCGGAATTAGTAGGCCTAGGACTATTTCGCATTGGTCAGCAGTTCTCTGAATCACTGATATATACGAGCAAATTGGGTGTTTGGCTTATTTAGTCCAAAGCCTCTCAAGTCCAAAGATCTAATAGGCACTATGGAGGACACACAGGTGCTGGTCAAAGGCCTCAGCGACATTCACACTTACCTTACTGGGAAACTCTCCGTGGCCGACGCAGAGACAGCCACCGCTATAGTAAGGCGCTCCCAGCCCCAAGAAAGCCAGTTCCTGCAGCTTCCCGACTTCGTACTGATGCAGATTTTCAGCCATTTGGACTTCATCACTGACATACCCATGGCCATTGAGACCTGCTACAAGTTCAGTCAGCTGCTCCGCTCCACTCAATTCCAGTTCTTCCTATATCAGCGCCCCACTCCGCAGTTGCCGAGGGCCAGAACTCTCCCAGTCCCTGCGGACTCCACTACCTCTGACTCGGATATCTACCTGACTAAGACTGAGGAGGACCAGTTGTCGAAGGAAGAAGCCTCGAAGCGACTCCAAAAAGCTAATAAGATAAAGGAAGTTCTGGCTGGGAAGATCATCAAGCAGGAGAAAATGATTGAAAGCCTGACCTTGGAAATGGACAAAATCGAGCGAGAGATCTTAACTGAGAAGTTCGGCAACTCCAAGAACCTCACCAGAGTGGCGGAACTGCAGCGGGACTATGAGAAATACAAAGCAGACATTGAGGCTAACCAGAGCAAGTTAAAGGATATGCACAGGAAACATGCAACCCAAGTGCAGGAGTTGCAAGCAACTATCTCCAAACAACAAGGAGACATCCGGGAGCTGGAGGAACACAAGCGAATGCTGAGGGCGGAAGTACTGAGACTCAGGGAGGAAAGCGGCAGCGTGACCAGGGAAATCGAAGGGTACAGGTCCGCTCTCAACCGCATGCAGAAGTACTTCAATGCCATGTTCCCTACAGAGGGAAAGAAGCAAGGAAATTAGTCGTTTTGAACTAGTTCCAAGCCACTGCTGCGTAGTCGTCGGTGGTGTTTCCTCTCCGCCTGCAGCTTCTTGACCTTTTCATGGAAGTCTTTAATAGGCATTTCCAGGCCGAGCCAGGTGCAGAAAGCTTCGAAAGTAGCAGCTGAGAGAGACTGAGTCTGCTCGCCACTGGCTAACTTCCTGAGCTGGGCTGAGGCTTGGTCTGTGATGCGGAGCAGGGCGGAAAGGAACTCGTCGTATGTAATAGTGGCGGGCACGCCTGCTGCTCTGAGCTTCATTTTAGTGAGTGCGTTGAAGGTGCTAAGCAGGACATCGGCGGAAATCAGTACAGGCGTGATGCCGAACTGAGTGGCGAACTTCGAGAACTCAATGAGTGTCATTTGGTTGAAGAAGGTAGTGGGGTCGTATTCCACCTTGGCGAGGGACTGCTTAGAGTACAGGGAAAACAACAGTTCCAGGTGCTTTCTGTATTTCGCCTGCAGACTTGCGACTTCTGGAGAGTTCGCGAACTCTCGGAACTCCGCTAAATGCTTGTCCTTCTCCGCAAGCCTCTTCTTGTCCTCCTGTATAATCCTCGCAAATTGCTTCTTATTCCGCTCCAGTTCCTCCAGCAGAGTAGGACTGGCAGTCACCTCCGCCCTTTGTTTCCACTGCTGGTGTCGCTTAGCAATCGCTTCTTTCAGTTTTTCATTCATCTTCCGCTTTAGTTCTTCTCTCAACTTGCGAGTTTTCCCCTCACTTTCAGTTTTCACCTTATGCTCTTCTTGCCGCTGCAGCTTGTCTTTGGCTTCCTTCTGGTCGGACCAGTCTTTGAACAAGCGGTCCCGCTCTTCCTTTTCCTTGCGGAGCTTCTCACTCATGAGTTTGGCTCTCCGCTCACCAGCTTCCTTCTCTTTTCTAAGCTTTTCCGCCTCTTCTGTCTTCTGTATTTCCTTCAAAACCATGATTTCCTGCATCTTCTGGTCCAGCTCCACCTTTCTCTCCCTCCACTTCTCCTTGCGCTTCCCGCCGTACTGCCGCACATCGAAGAGCATATCGAGAGGCTGCAGACTGGCAGCCTTCTTGACTTTTCCCTCCTCTCTCTGTATCACTTTAGAGGAGTTCAGACCCACAGAGTGCAGCAAGTCTGTCAAGAGCAGGGCGCATTGCAGGTACACTTCCTTATCTTCAGCGGGACTTTTGGCCACTTCTAGTTTGAGCACAGCCGTGAGAGAGTTGACGGCCTTGGGTTTGTCCTGTGAGGCCGGGTCCTCTACGTGTAGCTTTATCTTTTGCTTAAGTTCGCTCTGTCTCCGCTCATATATAGGCGGCAAAACCACGTGCTCCTTCTTCTGCCCCACCCCAGTTACTCTATTCACCGTGTAAAACTCCACATTCGCCTCCAGCAGTCTGACTTCAAAGGTGCGGAACAGGACCAGATCCAGCACTTCCAAGGCCGCAGCCCTAGCCAGAGGTATCCCTGCAGTCCCTGACACACAGTAGACCAGTCTACAGTCCGTATCCTGCACTTTTACATACCCTGCAGGTAGCCGCATCCCTGGGTGCTTCCCAATTTGCTCACTGAGCTGCTTTACCACGTCTTTATCCCCTGCTCCTGGGTCTGGGTCGTCGTACAACTCTGTGGACTGGCCCAAGGACTTGGCTTGAACTCGCAAGGAGTCGATTAGGCTGCGGACGGATACGAAGGGATGCAGGTAGGAGTAGTCGTAGGGGTCCTTGGAGAAGATGCAGCAGGCGAATTGGCAGAAGCAGTATAGAAAGCCGGTATAGTCCAACTCCTTGGTTTCAGGCTGATGTAGGACTTGAGAGCAGTATAGCTTTATCCCTGCGCGGACTTCTTCCTTTGATATCAGTTTTGGAGCCAGGGAGTAGTCTGCAAACAGCTTTATGAAGCCGCTTTCAGGCAGTAGGCTTTTTCTCTGAGCCAGCCAGTCGAACTCCGAGCCTACCTCCTTCTTCCTCGCATGGCCTAACGCTGCATAGTTCCGAAACAGCATTTTCAGAGCCCTCCCAAACCGCCTCAACAGGCCGTCTAGCAGTCTCTGCTCTTCACCCGATATGTCCACGAAGGAGTACTCCTCTCCCTTGGGGATGAAGCGAGCTGCAAGCAAGGGGTCGATTGGGCGGGAGGTGGTGGCGGCAGAGGGGAGGGAGGCCTGGGCGGACTTGTGGCTTTGGGACTTGGAGTTGAGTTGAGATGAGGACTCCTCCAAGCGCTGCAGACGTCTTTTCGCCTTTTCTTTGGCTTCTCTGAGGTCGTGAAAAGCGCGCTTCCACGGAAACGGAAGCTTCTTCGGCACCTCCTGAATCGCATCACTCGCAGGCACGATTTCCATCCCAACAGTGGAAATGGACTCCGCAGCTGAAACAGGCTTTTCCTCCTCCCAAGTCTGCACAGGGGCTGCCTGCAGGTCTGGGGACTCCTCAGCCTCCGGTATAGCTGTTTGGAGCAGCAACTGAGGGTCGCCGAACTCTGTGAGGAGCACTAGGAGTCCTTTGCACTGCTGGTTCTGAGCCTCTTCATAGCTGAGTTCGTAGGCGACTAGGACCTGTTTGAGAGTGGTGTTGAGGGGTTCGCTTTGGAGCTGAAGCAGCCAGGCGATTATTTCCAACGCTAAGTCCCGTACTCGCCTGTAAGTCAATAACTCCAGTTGCTCAGTTTCCTCCACAACTCCCTTGCTTTTCTTCCTTTTCGCCTGCTGAATTTCCGCATTGGCAGCTAAAGCCTCAGATAAGCAGTACCTGCAATACAGAGTCAGATAGTCCTGCATAGCCGGCATCTCCACAAACCGCGCTATGAGCATACAGAAGGCGGGCAGTGCTGCTCTGCTGGCCACTTGGTCGTTCATGTACACTTTCCCTATTAGGTCTGCCAACTGAATTGCGTCTTGTAGCAGTAAACGAGGGTGTTCAGCGATAGCGGCGAATAGGGAAAAGTCGAAGATGTCGAGAGAATAGGGAGGGTCGGAGGTGTGGATACGCTTCACGAGTGGCTCCACTAGGAGAGTCACAGGCAAAGTAGGCACTGAGGCTACTAGTTGAGTCATATTGCAGATCACTACCTCGCGGCCTGGCTCGCTGGCGTCCATTTCAATCACCATCACCACTAGCGTTTGATACAGCACCATTGCCTTGGCGTGCTTCTCCTGGATTAGGTGGGCTAGCATCTCCATGGTCACAGCCACTGCACTGGCTCTCACCATCGTCTGTCTATCCCGAAAGCAGTTCTTGAGCGAGCCCGCAATAAGCAGCAGCACAGTGTCGCTTTCCTCCAGCGTGCAGAAGAACTCCGCCCACAGACTCGCAAGGAACAGCATGACAGTGGAGCGGGCCTGTGAGGTGTACGCGTCTGCCTCACGTAGTGCCGACTCCAGCCAGTAGTTCAGAATCCGGGAGCTGAGGACTTCGTCTCGGATCCACTCTGTCTCTTTGAGGGAAGGCAGCAGGTCGTGGATGAAGGCGAAGTAGGCCGCTGGGGTTTGTAGTAGGTTCTTTAGGTGGTAGGAAAACAGCTGAATTAGGTTGAATTGCCCAATGTGCAGCATCATTTCGACTGCCACGCTGACTAAGTCGTCCTTGTACTTGCCGCACAGAGTCACGATCAGCTCCAAACAGCCCTTGTCCCCGACAAACCAGGTCCACACGTACTGCAGCAGGCCCCGCTCCTCAAGGTCCATTGCCAATCGGGAGAACACCTTGCAGGTCCACTGCACCACTTCTAAGTTCTTACTCAGTAGTCCGGGCTTCAAGATGGGCAGTACGAAGATGAGGGAGTTCTTGTCAGTTTCATGCAGAATCAGGTCACTCAGTCGCTCTGTGTTCTGATAGATGCTTTGCAGCCAGGCAATGATCGGGTCGAAATCGCCCTTCAGGCCTTTGGCGATCACCCGAGCCAGGATCTCGTTGTTCTTGGTGAGGAGACCGGCGCCCTGCTTGGGCTTGATAGAGAAGTTGGCGCAGAAGGAAAGAATGAAGAACTCAATGCAGGAGTCCGCCTGGAACAGGGCTTTGTCAGTCTCCATAGAGTCCAGAAACACTCCAGGAGACTTCTTGTCGCCAGTCTCTGGCTTTTCCCCCGGCTCTAAGTCTCTACACTGCGCTAACAGCCGCACTAGTGCAGGGCGGGACCCAGCTGCTGCCTCCGCTACCGTTTCCTCGTCCAAAGCCAAGCCCAACGGCTCAGCCAGCTGCTTCACCAGCTCCCAATTCCCCGCTCGTTCCTCTGCGCTGTGAGCTGTTTCAGTGAGGCTTCCGGCCGTAGGCTCTGCACCCTGTTTAGCAGTTACCTTCAGTACGTAGACTCGCCTCAGAATGAGATCGAAGGCAACTGCAGAGGCCAGCTGGTCCCACAGGGGTTGAGGCAGGGCGGGGGAGGAGGACAGGAGGGAGGGGAAGAGTTGGGTGGAGTGGAGCCAGGACAAGAGCTCGGGAGGGGCTTCCATCATTACTAGCCGAGTGAGGTGGGCTGGAGGGCTGTTAGGCTGAAGGAGGTGAGGGTTGGATAAATGAGAAATCGGGCTAGGAAAAGAAGGCAATAACTTGCAACAGATAGCAGAAATTCGCAATTGAACGCCTCTTACTGGGGAAAAGGCGGGTTCAGTACTGAATTGGACTAGTGGGTATATAAGAGAAAGACGGCCTTGGTAGTTTCCTCCTTTCCTCACCCCTAGTAAGCGTTTCTTCTCCTTCTGTGTCTATGGGGGCTGCCATATAATATGAAGCTGTGGCTGTTGCCCCTCCTGGCTTACTGCAAATTCATATCCTCCTCAGTGACCCTATCGGAGACAGACCCCTGGCGGTATCTCACGAAGTTCGCAGCAGACATCGGGTCCGGCTCCTACTCCCTCCGAGCCAGGTTCCTGAAGCCGCAAGACTCAACGGATTCCCTGGCCCTGTCCGCTGCTGTGTATCTGGACAGCACCTGGGAGGACGCTATGAGTCAGACCACCTGCGGAAGTAAGGTCCGGCACTCCAAGGTAGAGAAGACGCTGAATCTGCCCAGCAGCGGGGAGTGGTCCAATGAGGTTTCCGGTACTTTGACGCAGAGAGTGCGGCCGTACTTTTGGTACTTCGCACTAGCGGAATGCAACGGCAAAATACACGAAAGCGTCCGCATTAAGTTCGAAATCACCCTCATCAACTCAGACGGGTCCCACTTCTCTCTGGAAGACAAAGGCTTGGAGTACGCCTATTTGCTGGCTTTCCTGATCTTCCTAATCACCTTGTCCTCCAATGTAGTCCGCCTCGTCCGCCGCTATCAGAAGAGTGACTCCCTCGAAGGCCCGCTCCTAATGGTGAACTGGGCAGTTCTGTCCCAACTCGCCTCAATCCTATTCGAACTCTGCCACCTCTGGGCCTACTCCTACGACGGCAAGGGAATTGTGGCTCTGGACTTCCTGAGCCAGGCTGCAGACTTGATCTGCCAACTGACCATTAGTGTGATGTTCATACTCATCAGTATGGGGTGGACTATCAGATATAAGGAGTTCCCAGACGTGGAGATCTATATCCCAGTTGCCTTTCTGATAGTGGTGATGCACGTTTTGACTGCAGGCCTGGGACGCATATCTGACGACTCCTATAACAAATTCACGGACTACGAGGGAGTGGCGGGCATACTGCTGATCCTACTGCGTCTGTGCCTATTTGGGTGGTTCGGCTTCAGTGCGAAGCAGCTATATGAGGAGAGCCAAGGCGCGGTGGCAGCTAGTCTATGGTCGCTGTCGCTGGTAGCCAGTGGGTACTTCCTGGCGCTCCCAGGCCTGGCGCTCACATCTAGACTCATCGCCCCTTATCTCAGGAATAGGTTTCTGGTGCTGGGCAATTTGGGAGGGCAAATTGTGGCGTTTGTAGTGTTAACGCGCTTGCTAGATGCTCGAAGCTCGTACTACCAAGTGTCCACCCTGTCAGACAGCGTGCTCCCAGGCAACAAACTTAGATAGTTCGCCATATCCCATAAACATATCCCCTATTAAGCCTTTCTTCAGTACCCCCGCCCTCTGCTTCAAATGATGAGACATATCCTTCTTTCCCCGTATGAATCCTATGATTCGAACGAAGGTCTGACAGTCTATAATGAATAACTCCTCTGAAGGGTTAGGCGATCTCAACCATTTGTTTAAGTTGGAACTGGGCTTTTACGAGGTGATGCACGCTATAGCCAAGCGGACAAAGGTCTTCTTCACTGTGCCAGAGACCTTCGTGCAAGGCTTCGGCTTCGGACAGCCCACTTTGCTGTGCACGAACTATGAGACAGGGGAGCTGCTGGTCAGGGAAGACATCACTCGAGGGGGACTGCTGGAGGCCTTCGCTTTCTTTGAAGACCTCAACAAGATGAAAGGCAACATCCCTGTGGCCGTGCACAAACTGGCAGCCACTACCTACTGCAAGGACACTTGCAGGGCTGTCTTCAACTCTCAGGACGCCACTGCACTGTGGACTGCTCATGAGACTCAGGGCCATGCACAGCTTATGCAGAGATATGTGTCGGGCTTGGCCAAGCGCCCGGCTGTCATTAGAGCCACTTGGGAAAGCGGGAAAGTCTCGAAAACTCTCATTTCCGCACCAGTTCAAAGACAAAAGACTACCTCCAAGTCCTATGAACTGCAGGAGGTGAGCCGAAAGGCCCCCAGCCGCCAAGGAGTCTATCTCATCTCCACAAAGAGCGAAAGCGCAGTGAAATCCGACCTGCCCGTCGCCCACGCCATCGACAGCAAGGTCCTTTACCTCGTGACTCTGCTGGAAAAGTACTACCTGCCCAGTCCCGACTTGAAGATTTACTCTCTGGAAGCGGACTTTGTGCAGGACGAAAAGGGACTTTGCTACATGATCAATATGAAAAGCTTCCGACTGTCCAAACACCTTGGATATGAGCCGGAAAGGCCGCCGAAAGCGTGTTTGAAGGTGAAAAAGAGACGATCGAGCCAGGAAAACTCGAGTAAGTTGGAGGAAAGGATTCCGTCTCTGCCCAGAATACCGAAAATTAAGCATTGGAATAGGGCGATTCTGTCGCACAAGAGGATTGTGGCGGTGCAGGAGGAAAAGGAAAGGGCGAAACTGAACAAAACAATGGGAATCTAGACTGTAATTAGCAAAGGGTTGATATTCTCCCTGTACAGCACTTGTTAGGTCCTACTCCCGCTGCACTATATGACTGAAATAAGGCAGTTGGAAGGTTATTAGCCTGTAGGAATTCAGAAGGCTACGAACCTCATATATCTGCTTTATACACTAATTTAAGGGTATTTCCAAGACTTAGCTATGCAACTTCTAATGTGTTTTAATCGTTAAGCACAAAAACTACTGATTGCGCAACAATCGAAATGCACCGATTTCCTAGTAGAGCAGTCCTACCAGTAACTAATTCCAATTAAAGTAGTGCAAGTGGGTGAAACTAGGGAAAACCTCACTAGATCTAGTAATCAGCCGTGAATTCCGCTGCCTCTTTTAACCCTATCCGCCTTAGCATACTATCCATTTTCCTTCTAAGCGCCTTGTCCAGTGCTAATAGAAATGTCAGAAAGCTCAGTCAGCAGCCAATGCACCCTACAGACCAGTGCAGTCACAAGCGCTTCAGAAGTTCATTTCAAGCCTGCGCCAGCAATTAGCCTGCTGGGGAAGCAACGAAGGTACAGGAACTTACTGCTACTGGTGGAGAAAGGCAGTGGAGCGGGGGAGGAGAACGGCAAGGAGGACACGGAGGAAGGTAGTGGAGAGGAGGTGTGAGTGGACTACTACATGATGTAATTTCTGTGCCTATGTCTTACTATAGACTTCAACTGGCTTAATGTAGAGTCGAATTCACCAATGTAGACTCTGGACCTCTGATTGAACGGACATATGAGAGTGCTACAGGCTGAGTGCTGTGTGTTGCAGACTAGTGTCACAGGCTGGGAAAATGGGGCTTCTGTCGACTCTAGCCGCCACTGCTGCAAGCTACCTGGGCTTTGCTGCCTACATCCGCAGGGCGAAACTGCCCTCGGTGTGCTTCCAGTCCTTCGAAGAAACCTGTCTCAGAGCCGGCTACCAGGTCCAAACGCACTTCGTCACTACTAAAGACGGGTACATCCTTCGGCTCTTCAGAGTGCAAAAGCCCGGGGCAGCTGCTACAGCGAAGCCGCCTGTGCTGATGGTACATGGCCTGACGCATACAGCGCTTGCATATGTGGTCTGTCAGAACGCCAAGCCGCCTGCCTTTCAGCTGGCAGACACCGACTTTGATGTGTGGGTGGCCAGCACTCGCGGCAACCACCTGAGCAAAATGCATGTGAGTTTGGACACGGATTCGAAGGAGTTTTGGGACTTCAGTGCGCAGGACTTAGCTGAAAAGGACCTTCCGGCACTGATAGACTTCGTGCTGGCGAACTCAGGTGCGCAGACTGTGAAGTACGTAGGCCACTCTCAGGGCACTTACCTGCTGATGCACCTGCTTTCCTACCTCCCTCAGTACAACCAGAAGGTGGATATCGGCGTCTTGCTGACTCCTTTCAGCGGTATGTTCAGTCCCCAAGCGAAGTACTTACAGCTGTTCATGCACCCCTGGATGCACAACTACTTGGAGTCCAAGCAGGCCTACGGAGTCATGACCAACCCCAGTGCAACAGGCATGGCTAAGTTCCTAGCCAGGTTCCCCGACCTCGCAGTGAGTTTGACCAAGGAAAGGTACGACATCACCCTCGCCAAGGACTCCAAAGACGTCATTCCTGTCTACTTCCAGCGACTCATAGGCGGCACAAGTCTGAAGAATTTGATCTTTTGGGCACAGGTTGTGGCTGCGAAAAACCCGCGTCCTCGGAAGTTCGACTACGGCCCAGTGAAGAATCAGACAGTCTACGGCTCCCCTGTGCCTCCCCAGCTGGACTACTCCCAAATCAAAGTCCCACTTGCCATCCTCGCAGGCGCTCACGACACCATCGTCAGCCCTGCAGACACCGACATCCTGAGAATGCAGCTGACCAAGGAACAAGTGGTGTTCTACAGGTCTGACTACAAGCTCGACCACTTCGGCTTCGTGTGCAGCAAGGACATGAGTTATATGGAGGATGTGATCAGGCTGCTGAAGACCCCTCGGCCTAGCTAGATTAAGATGGAGCTCGGGCTATCTTGGAACTGGGCCAAGAAGGGGGAAGAGGCGAGTACTGCGCAGCCGACGACCACTCTCAAATCAGTCTTTCACACTTATTTGAAGGATGAGAAGCCCGCAGAAGCCCTACCTAGAGAAAAGACGCTACTAAGCAGTATCGTCAAACTGGGCAGACGCCACTCTCAGCAACTGCCTCCCCCAAGTCTCAGTCTCCCCAAGTCTCCACGAGACCTGCACATGCCCAGTCTGCACTCCCCCCTGCCCTCAACCCACCGCATAGACAAAATGATCGGAGAGTGCTCCGAAGTCCAACAATCTCTAATGCCTATTTGGAAGCAGGCCTGCAGCAACGCCACCGACAGTCTGCACTTGTTCGAGACCAGCAGACAAGCGCTCATAGGGACTAATTTCCTGGCCAGTCGACAGCTCAAGATGAGTCCCCGCTATCTGCAGACTAGGAACTTCCTGCGCTCGCAGCTCAAGTCTGAGGAGTCCAAAATCACCACTCTTCCGTCTGAACCTGCACTCACAACTGCGCATTCCAAGGTTTCTCTCAAGATTAGCAAACACGTCAAAGCGTTTTCCACGCAAATCGACCAGAAGCCCACCGAAGAGCAAGAACTTCTTGAAGAAATCCGCTATTTCCGCCGAAAAGAAAGCGACTTTGGAGACCTCTTCAAGCCAGTAACCGCTCCCAGTGCTAAAAAAGACGCAGACGGCCCTGAAGTGCTGGACAGCGACTCCCTCAAGTCCCTCAGCGACTTGAACCAGTTCATCTTCAAGGAACGAAGTCGCTTCAACACTCGCAGCTTCAACAGAACCAAGCAGAGACGGAAACTGGTCATTGAAACGCTGATGAGTAGCATTGAGCCCAGTCCGGAGGTATATCAAAGGGCGCAGAAGATCATACAGAGGGATGAAAAGCGGAAGAAGCTGAAAGCTACTCGAGTGGACAACTTCAAGCCTAGTTCTTTCTCCAGTATGTTGAAAACCTGGCTTTTGAACCCGATATCAGAGGAGCAGAAGGAGCTGATGACGGATATAAAGGCGGGGGAGCTGGATGTGGCCCGCAAAACAGCGATTGAGAACTACCGCAAGGCCAGGAGAAGGAAGCAACTGCAGGAAGGGAAGTCCTTGCTCTCCACCTTAGCTGCGTAAGTAGTCGAACTGGTCCTTGCGGGTGCCTTGGAACAGGGGCCCTACTTGCAGGTAGCCTTGGAGGGAGGTGGCTAGCATCAGTCCGTAGCCCGCATAGGCGAGGATCAGCCCTGGCTTATGCTCAAATCCGCTTGCGCCAGCTGTCGGGTGGTTGAGGCCGTACACATTCCCTATGGCTAGGTAGAGCACCAGTCCTGAAAGGTACAGTAGCGACTGCGCCCAGAGACCATGCTGGGTAGAAGTTACATACAAGACCTTGCTCTTCAGGAACCCTCGCTTCAAAAGCACCAGATTCACTCCGATATATACCAAAGACAGCAGGAAACAGACTACTAGGTAGGCCAACATGATGATCCCCGCTATTTCCAACAGCCTCGTGTTCCCACAAAAGTCCTTACAGACTCCATTGATCACAGGGCTGAAGTCGCCGCACAGGCCTTTGTGCACATCCGCTATCCACGACCCAGATATCCTGTCCTTCGCACTAGTGTTGGTCTTGCTGAGGTAGAGATTCCAGTGAAACTCACAGTAGGAGAACCACTCTGGCAACGCTACTATCACCACTATGAGCGCCAGGCAGAGGACGTGCAGGACGGAGTTGAGGATGAGGCGGAAATGGGGCTTGATGAGAGGGATGTCGGAAGAGATGAACAGCGGCTCTGCCATTATAGGAGAACTAAGGAGAACTGGGAGCAACTGTGAGTAGGGAAGCGGCAGACTTGGCCACTAAAGAGTGCAGAAGACGCAGAACTGGCAGGGGGAGAGAGGGAGCAAGGCAGAAGCTGAGAGGGATCAGACGAAGTTGGTATATGGAAGCGGCTGTGTATACAGATAGGACCTTTGTCAAATCCGATAGGCTGTGTATATGCTTCAAGTGAGTTAGCAGCAGGTAGTCGCTTTCATAGTCGTCCAGTACTTTGACTTTCCTCGACTTCTCCAGGGACGGCAATTGCTCTAAATAGGCTCTATCAGTCGCAGTCTCTCTCAGGGCTGTCAATAGTGATTGGGTCCAGTCACAGATATGCAGGATAGTTGCACAGCTCTGAGCTTGCTCCAAGGAGGAGGTGGATGTAGACTTCAAGCCTGCGACTCTAGTGAGAGTAGGTATTGTCTCTGTCTCACTGAAGACTTCGAGTGCTTGCTGAAGGAGTCGATATGAGGCGATTTCTGTCACTATGAAGGAGTCAATTGAGGGGGTGAGGGGTGGATTTCGCCTATGGCGGATTCGTTGCATGTAAGTCTGCTGTGCATTTGCAGCTTGCTCTGTGCCTCTCTCTATCCTTGCACTCGTTATTCTACAGTTCCGTTCCCACTCCTTCCTCCTCACCCAGAAAGGTGCCAAGACCTGCACATTCACCACTCTCTGCCCCTGTCTCTCTGGCTGCCAGACCCTTGCAGCCTTCGCTAGCGCCGCTTCCACTCTTTCGTCCAGTCTAATCCCCGCCAACTGGCCTCTGCACTGCTCTTTAGTGCAGGCTGACCGCTGCACTGCCACTCGCTCATACAGCCCTGCCAACTCTTCGAAGAAGTACTCTCTGCGCAGGGTGCGCTGCAGTAGTTCTCTCAGATCTCCTCGAATTCCACTCACTTCCATACCTCTTTGCAGACACTTTTATCCTAAATTAGCACTAAATTCGCTACTTTTTCCCCACTGGCCGGATGCCCATTGCCAGCTTGGCCTTATCCCTTCTGAGGGACATTTGGGTCCATGTGGGCGTTTGCTCGCTGCTCTCTGCCAGCCTCCTCTGCCACTTCCCCACCACTTCCCTGTCCACGCTGTCCACATACTTCCCCAGCACTTCCTCGCTCACTCGAAGATCTGTGTGCTTCACCCAAGTCTGGAAGTCCACACGAAGTCCTTCCACCTGCAAGTCAGTCTCCGGCAATCCGAAGTCGGGCAGACGCATTCTTTCTCGCAGAAAGACACTGAATTTGACATCTAACAGCATAGAATTGAACTGAGGATCCACTTCAGGGACTGGCTCTCGCTCAGTAGCATTGGGCGTAGTTCGCTTTCTAGGGGTGGTTTTGGGAGGAGTTTTGGTGATTCGCTGGATATCAGGCGATTTGGTGCGTAGCTTCGTTAGATTCAGGCGGATTGCCGGAGAATCCGCTTTGCGCAGGTTGGGCTTCGCAGGGACTTCCCCCTCTTGCAGGGCGAGTTGGAAGGGGTTGGCAGGGGGCGGACTCAAGTCTCGGTCACTTTTCTGCACCTCAGCAGAAAGACGGCTGTTTCTGTGCTCAGGTCCCCACTTGTCCTTCTCCTCCACACTGCGGTTCAGCAGCGACTGCAGCAGCTTACGCCTCGGACTGTCCTCCTCCACTTCCATGTAGTCCAGAGACTTCTTGGTCAGTTCTCTGTCCAGCAGCACAGCTCGGTACTGAGTCGCCAAGCACTGCAGAAAGGCAGCCAGTGCAGTCGCTGCATCGTCTTCCCCGGCTTTCAGCTTCCCGCTAGTGCGCAAGTCTTCTATCAAGTTCGGCCATTTGTCTGTAGGAAAACTGGCCGTTTTGATGGCTTTAGCCACTAATTTGGCCGCTGCTATCAGCTTCCCAGGCGCCTTTGCGAGTTTTTGCAGTGTCTTCCAAGCCTTATGGTGTGCGAGTTGAAAGGGTGCAGGGGCAGTTCCTTTCTCCACGACTTCGATGAGACTAACAAAGGTGTGGTACACTCTTTCCGCCTCAGGGGACGGCGTTTTGCCAGGCAGCTGTGCAAACACCCTGGCAGTAAGTCCGGACAGAGCAGTTTCAACAGAAGTGCGGAGGTGAGTTTTGGAGGAAGCGTTGGAGTGCTGTTGCTGCGGGGCTGGCTTCGGGGCAGTTGCAGGTGTGAGGACAGGTCTAGCGCTTTCTAGGTGCGATTCAGCTGCTTTTTCCTCTTCCCGTCGCACCTCTTTGAGGAAACTCAGCTCCGATTTCGGCTGAGCGCCAGACTCAACCCACTCCACTTCCTCAGAAGCCCCAGTCTGCTTCCCCAAGTCTATCGACGGCTTCGCCGAGCTCTGCAGCTGTTTCCCAGCTGGCTTCTTCCTAGGAGAAAGACTCAGCATGACAGGGTGGAAGGTCTTGATGTCGGTTGGCTTGGTCTCTGAGGCGTGGGCCCCGGAGCCACTGCGTCGTACTGGAGAAGAGGTCCTGATTTGCAGACGACCTGGGCGGAAGGCGGGAATTGAGGCTGAGGAAGGGACTTTGGGCCGACCGTTTAGCATATTTGTATGGGAGTAGCACTAATTAAGTCCCTGGAAGCAGGCGAAGTGTCCATAGAACTGAAAGCTGTGGGATGCTAACGATGTGGACTGCATAAATGCAGCTTTCAGCAATAGTCCAGGATAATAAAGTCTATTTCATCGCGAAACTCCCTATTAGCAAAGAGCATTACTAGTCAACAAAGCATTTACACGCTTTTTCGCCAAATCCCCCCGAATTCCATCTTCATTTCCTTGATCGCCTGCATCATGCTTCCATCCAATCCCTCCATTTCGTCCTGCGTGAGCTTCCTCTGTCCCTGGTGCGTCTTCATTATATACTGCGTGGTGTTGTGGGGCGTTTTGGGCTGCTTGTAGTAGGGGCAGTCGGCGGAGTAGAGGCGGAGACGATGGCTTGTGAGTGTGGTGGTGGGCGCTGACATGACTGATATTATGGTGGAAGAGATATGGGGAGAGCTGGGTCTGGGTTTAGCCTGCGAATCAGAGGAATCAGGCAGCACAGGGTCTGAATAGAGGGAAAAGTCCGGCACTCAATTGACTACAAGTGTCCAAAAAGCCGAATTTAGGCCAAAGGCTGCATCCCATTAGACAAGTCGCCTGTTCCCACTAGGCTATAAGCTTCCATACACCTATATGTCCTAAGGTCCTTCGCGTACCATTAATTATGGTTGAGATTGACACCAACCTGTACTCGAGACAGATTGGGACTTTCGGCATGGAAGCGATGGGCAAGCTGATCCAGATGAAGGTGCTTATCAGCGGAATGAAGGGACTTGGCGTGGAAACCGCTAAGAACCTAATTCTGGCGGGACCCGGCAAGGTCACGCTCCATGATGACCATTTGGTGGAGAAGTGGGACCTGGGCGCCAACTTCTACCTCACTGAGGAACACGTAGGGACGACCTCCAGGGCGAGAGCCAGTCTCGACCAGCTGCAAGCTCTCAACAACTACGTGCGAGTGGACCTGCACGAAGGTCTGCTGGATGAGACTTTCCTAGCCCAGTTCAGCCTAGTAGTCCTGTCTGAAAGCGACCGAGACACCATCACTCAAATCAACGAAGTCTGCAGACGGCATAACATCGGCTTTATCTCCTGTGAAGTTACAGGGGCGGCTGGGTACGTGTTTGTGGACTATGGAACTGCCTTTAGAGTCTTTGACAAGACTGGGGAGGAGAACAAGTCCTTCATTCTCGCAAATATTTCGCAAGGGAACCCGGGGATTGTCCAAGTTCACGACGAGAAGAGACATACGTATGAAGATGGCGACTATGTAGTCTTCAAAGAAGTGCAAGGCATGACCGAAATCAACGCAGTCGCCCCCATGCCCGTGAAGTACATCAACCGGTACTCCTTCTCCGTCGGCGACACTTCCAACTTCAGCGCCTACACCCGAGAAGGAATAGTGGAACAGGTAAAAGTCCCTGTGATCCTGGACTTCAGAAGCTACGCAGACAGCTTGAAGAACCCTGTCATCGCAGACCCACTCATTACTGCGGACTTGGGGAAGTTCGGAAGACCGGAGCAGCTCCATATTGCCTATCAAGCACTGCGTGCGTTCCAAGTCAAGCATCACCACCTCCCCGGAATCCATAGTGTGGAGGATGCGACGGAAGTGGTGGACCTGGCGAAGGAGATAAACGCGGCTAGCAAGGAAGCTGGAGGTTTCTTCGTGGAGGAAATTGAGGAAGGCGCAGTGAGGAAGCTGGCCCTCTACAGCGCCCTGCACGTGTCTCCCTTGGCAGCCTTCTTCGGAGGCGTGGTGGCCCAGGAAGTAGTCAAGTACACTGGGAAGTACACTCCTTTGAGACAGTGGCTGTACATGGACTGGTTCGAAATCGTGGAGCCGGAAGTGGAGCGACCCATAGTGTCCTCCCGCTTCCGCGACCAAATCGCTCTAATCGGCATCAACGGTCACAATCGTTTGGAGCAGATGAACGCCTTCGTAGTCGGCGCAGGCGCCCTCGGCTGCGAGTACCTGAAAGGCTTCGCCCTCATGGGAGTCAGCTGTGGCGGGGGAGTAACCACTGTCACCGACGACGACAACATCGAAGTGTCCAACCTGAACAGACAGTTCCTATTCCGCAAGACCAACGTGGGCATGTCCAAGAGTGCTTGTGCGGCGCAGGTGGCGAAAGGCATGAACACCGCCTTCAATGTAGTGGCGAAGCAAGACAGAGTCAGTCCGCAGAACGAGACTATCTTCACGGATGGCTTTTGGGACAGCTTGGATGTGGTCGTGGGTGCGGTGGATAACGTCAATGCGAGACTGTATGTGGACGGCCGGTGTGTGTGGTACGGCAAGTACCTCCTCGAAAGCGGCACTCTCGGCACCAAGGCCAATGTCCAAATCGTGGTTCCGAACAAGACCCAGTCCTACGGCGACTCGCAGGACCCTCCGGAAGAGAGCATTCCCATGTGCACTCTCAAGAACTTCCCGCATGCAATTGAGCACTGCATCGAGTGGTCTCGCGATGAATTCGAAGGCTCCTTCTGCGACGGCCCCAAGGAAGTACTGAAGTTCCTAGATGACCCTCAGAAGTACTTGACGCATTTACCGACTGCGGGGAATACGCATGTACAGCGGGAAAAGCTGGAAACCATCAAGAGAATCCTTCACTCCGGCACTGCAGCGAACATTCAAACCTGTGTGAACCTGGCGAGACAGAAGTTGGAAGACCTCTTCCACAACCAAATCGCTCAGCTGCTGCATAACTTCCCTGTGGACTATAGGAACAAGGAAGGCACTTTGTTCTGGTCTGGACCGAAGCGTGCACCTGAAGTGTGTGTGTTCAACCCGGAGGATGAGGACCACTTGAACTTCATTGTCGCCACAGCGAACCTATTCGCTTACCAATACGGCGTGCCCCTGGTGAGAAACCGAGAGGAAATCAAAGCCTTGGTCCACAACTCCTCAGTCGCGCACTTCGCTCCCCGCAGCGCCATCATCCAAACTGACGAAAAGCAAGAAGCAGCTCCACTCACCGACGACGACGAAGAGGTTCTATCCACTTTAATGAGCGAACTGAGACTAGTCTCGAAGCCGCAACTCGCACTCAAGGCTTCCGAATTCGAAAAAGACGACGATAGCAACTTCCACATCGACTTTATCCATGCGGCTTCGAATCTGCGGGCGAGGAACTACCGTATTCCTGTGGCTGACAGGCAGAAGTCGAAGATGATAGCTGGGAAGATTATCCCTGCGATTGCCACGACAACTGCTATGATCACTGGAGGAGTGCTGGTGGAACTCTATAAGCGCGCCTTGGAGTTTGACGTGGACAAGTTCCGGAACTGCTTCATCAACCTCGCCCTGCCGCTGTTCGTGTTCAGCGAGCCCATGCCGCCCAACAGAACCAAGTCCAAGGACTACGACCCCATCTCCATGGGTCCAGTGAAGGCCTACCCGGAAGGCTTCACCACTTGGGACAAACTGATCGTAGAGGGCCCCTGCACTCTCGCCCAATTCATGGACCAAATCAAGCAGAAGCACCACTTGAAGACGACGATGGTGAGTGCGGGCAGAGTGTGCATGTTCAACGGCTACCTGCCAGGCAACAAGCACGCCGACAGACTGCTGGAGCCCGTGCACAAGCTGTATGAACGCATTGCGGACACGCAGATCATTGCAGGCCGCCACTACCTCGCCATTGAGGTCAGCTGCGAGACGGAGGCTGGGGAAGACGTGACCGTGCCTACTATCAAGTACGTCTTCTAAGGCTAGAGCTTAGGAAACAGGGTGGGCGGAAAGCCTCTTTTCAGCTGTTCAATGCTTGACTAGAGGGTGAATTGGCTTCAGTTTCGCTGGGGAGTCGCTGTGACGTTAGTGTGGCTTCCCTGAGTTCTCGACATAGACAGCAAAGAATAGGGTCTGGCTGCCTGCTTTCGCATTCACTCGGTTAATACTCTGCCAAAAACCTCATTTCCTCTGTTCGGCCCACTTTTAACCACTCAAACCACAGCCTTTCCAATGCAGTTTCCCGACTCTTACTAGACAGATGGTTCCATAGGGTCCTTAGAAGCCGCCAATTATATATCTCTGTGTCATTTGTCAAAACTGTTATAATGTCCACTGAATCCCCTGAGCCTCGCCGTCGTCTACTCAGCGCTTCCTCCACTTCCACAGAGTCCCCAGCCTGCTCCCCGCCCCAGCCCACCCGCAGTGTCTTCCAATCCCTCTCCCACCAGCACCTCCTCCGCAAAGCCTCCCAAGCCCGTCGGTCCGGCGTCAGCCTGCCTCTCACCCTCCTAGCCAGTCCCGAACTAGAAAAGGGCCTCAGGGCCCTCGACAACTTCGGCTTCCGGAGAGCTACAGCACATATCGACTCTGCAGGCCTCACAATGGTCGCTGGGAAGCAGCGGAAAACCGAGGGCTTTCATGTGTCGGACTTGTGGTCGCAGCGCCTGCAGCAGGACTTTTTGAAGCGGCTGAGGGTGGAAAGGGGGCAGTTTGCCAAGGAAAGGCAGGCGTCTTTTCTTAACTACTTGGTGGAAAACAGGAAAACGCTGGGGAAGCCTTTAGAAGCGGAGTTGGTAGACAGGAACTACTTGCAACTCATGGAGGATAAGGTGAAAAGAAGCCTGATGGACCGAAAAGCTGCTTATAGGATGGTTCCAAAGAGCAAATCAGAAGCTATTTCCCCCAATTTGTCGCCTATTAAGACCGACCGGTCTTCAAACGTCCTTTCCGACCCTAAAGAAGCCCAAATTAGCTCTCGAATTAGCAGAGTGGAGGGCTTGATCCACCACTGCAACTCCACTCTAAGGTCGTTTCGGAAGTCCACCAGGGTGTTAGTCCAAAGTGCGACATTGGTAGGGACATTTAGGGCGGCTGCAAGGGAAGTAGCTGGGAATTTGGACTCGGAGCGACCCTGGCTGCAGGGTTCTCCTGAAAAGAAGGTGAAAATCCGCTCAGTGTTGAAGGACTTGTATTGATTAAGACGGTATTAGTAAATCTTTTAATCTCCGTACTACTTCATATGTTCCCAGGCCAACAACGGAAAGAAAAGCTACCTAGTAGCACTACTGATTGCCGCGACTGACCAGTCCCCGGGCTTTCGGGTACTCCGCAGGAGCCGCAGGCTTGGGCGCTTCCTCCCCCTCTGGCTTCCTGCCCTTCCTAGAAGCAGTACTCGGGCGCTTTACCGCACTTTTCAGTCTGCCTTGCTGCTGCTTCTTCCTCCCTTCGTCCCTCATTGCCGCCTCATCATAGACCATATAGGCCCCTGGACTGGTATCCAAAGGGACATAGGTCATGTCGTCTTCCAGGTCATTTAGCAGACTTTGCACCACGTTTTGTACCTTCTGAGACATCAACCCGTCGTACTCCTCTGTCGTCCGCTCAGGCAAGTCCAGGTCCATGTTGATGATGTCCTCTTGTCGGTAGCGGGGGTTGGGCTCTCCGAGGTTCCTGGCGATCCGGGCGTACTCGGAAGTGGGCTTTTTGAGGCCCACAGCAGACCCCGGCCGCTTCACTCTGAAGGAATTCCCGCTTATTTCGATCTTCGGAATCGCGAATTCGTCCTCTTCCTCACTCCATATTGCCCGCTTTTCCACCTTCGCAGCCTCATTCGGCGGCACAAAGTTCTCCAAAATGAGCGATTTCAGCTTCATTTGCCGGGTCAAAAAGCGAATTGTGTCGATCATGTCTTCCTTTTCCCTCTGAAATTCCCTCTGCAAGTCGTTCACTTCCGCCTGTGCAACTTGATACTTCGTCCACAACTTCTTCAGTTTCTTGTCTTTTTCCTCGATTTCTTCCTTCAAAGTCGAAAATTTCTGCTCGAGTAGGAAATTCGCCTCTTCTTTTACTCGCAATTCTCGCATTTTCCGTTCGTCGTCTCGCCTTCTGCGGTCCAGTTCCTGCTGAGTTAGCTGCAGTTCCTGCTCCTGGCGGACTGCTTGTTCCATCATTTGCGACCCGGTGACGAGTTTTTCCTCCATGTTTTTGAGTTTTTTGAGGAGTTTTTGCTGGTGTTCTTTGGCTCTGCGGTTTTCTTCCTCTTTCCGCTGGATGTCTTCGATCAACTGCGCTTTTTCGGTTTCAGCCATGTTCTTCGCGGCTTCTATTTGGGACCTTTCATGCTCAGCGCGCACGCGGATTTCCTCCTTTTCCTTCTCGAGTTTGTCTTCCAATTCCCTGATTTTGGAAGAGTCTTCAACTCGAATTACCTTCTCAACTACCTGAGTGCGTCCTTGGATATACTGCATTCCGCCTGGCCCAGAGCCTCCTCCCCCTTGCAGTTCTAATTGAGCCCTGAGACGCAGAATTTCCTCCTGGAATTCCCTCAACAGCGCATCTTTCGGGTCTTCGTTGATATGCGGTTTATTCTTTATGCTTTTCGCTCGATTCGCATATCGCAAAGTACTGATAGTTTCATCATAGTTCCAATCTGCAGGGCCGACGTTAGCAATCATGACAGTTTTGGTGTTTCCGCCCAAAGAGTCCATGAGAAGTTTGGTGAGTTTGGAGTCTCGGTAAGGGACGTGGGTGGACACACCGTCTACAAGGGCTGAAATCACGTTGCCGAGAGTTAGCAGGGATTTGTTGATGTTGGTGGCTTCCTTGAGACGGTCGCCGGTGGAGCCAGTCTTGGATTGACGCTCACTACCTGCTAAATCAACCAGATTGAGTTTCCCCACCCTGTAATGCGGCTGTCCATCCGGTCCCACATCACTCGTCTCCACCGTGATTTGAAAGATGGAGTGACTGCGACTCGAGTCCCTGTTCATCAGCGTTTCCCCCACATGTCTGCTGCCTCTCCCAGTCTCCATTACTTCCTTCATCTCCGCTATTTCCTTGACCACGAAGGAACTCAGGTCTTTCACATAGAACCCGCCTTCCTGCCCTTCCTTCAACTCAAGCTTGCTTTTGCCCTGCTTAGCCAGCAGGTCGTGGATTTCTTCATTGTAGATTTCGAGAAAGGAGACGCGGACTAGGAACTGTCTGTCTGGGTGCTGCTCCACCCCAAAGAAGATCTGCTCAAAGGTCCTGGGGATAATGCCTCTGAGAGCCGTAGGCTCGTCTTTCCCCTCCATTGTGAACGTTTTCCCTGTGCCAGTTTGTCCATAGGCGAAAATGGTCCCATTGTACCCCTCCAGCACACTCTCCACAATCGGGTAGCCAGTGTCGGTGTAGATCTTTTCCTGCAGAGAGTTCCAGTCGTAGACGTAGTCGAAGGTGAAGGACTTCGGAGGCTCAGAGCCCTCGTTTTTAGGGTTGCGGATGGCCATTTCGCCGCGCACGGAGTCGATGGTCATGATGCACGCCCGGCCGTCTCGGGTTTCATCCGATGACATGGGCCGACAGCGCACCGATACCTTCACAGACTCGTTCTTAGACGAGGCCATTATTCAATTATAACCTAGTAGGACTGGACGGAGCCTTAGTAGACGCCATCTCAGCCGCATATATAATGTCGCAAGAGGACCCGTATGTGTCCTACGACCCTGCTTCTAGGTCGGAAAGTCCGCTTTCGGCCTTAGACCCAGACCACTTTGAGTACGTGGACAGACCTTTGCAGCTCGTCACCTTCGATATGGAAAGCAAGAGTAAGTCCTACCCAGAATTCCAAGCCACAGAAGAAGCCCTGGACTTCCTGCGCTCCATCCCCGCTCCCATCGGTGTAGTGGCAGTGGCAGGCATGTACCGCACCGGCAAGTCCTACCTGCTCAACCGCATCATTTTGAACCGCAAGAAAGGCTTCGGAGTGGGGCCCACAGTCAACGCCTGCACGAAGGGACTGTGGATCTGGGGGCGACCGATATCCGCCACTACCTCAGAAGGAGACCCTTGCAGCATAATTGTGGTTGATTCCGAGGGAATTGGCGCTTTGGATGAAGACAATGACCATGACTCCCGGGTTTTTTCACTAGCCATCCTACTCGCTAGCTACTTCATCTACAACTCCACAGGCTCTATTGATGAAAACGCACTGCAGAACTTGAGCTTCGTAGTGAACCTGACGAAGCACATCCACATCAAGAGCCAGCAGAGCGATGACCCGGATGGGGAGGACTATGCAGCCTACTTCCCGGCCTTTATGTGGGTGGTCAGAGACTTTTCTCTGCAGTTGGTGTCGCCTGAGGGAGACCCGATTCCTCCGAAGGAGTACTTGGAGAGGGCGCTGATGCCGCAGAAGGGATTCACGGATGCAGTGGAGGATAAGAACAGAATTCGACGTCTACTGAAGAACTTCTTCAAAGAACGAGACTGCTTCACCATGGTCCGCCCCGCTCCCAACGAAGCCGACTTGCAGCGTCTCGCAGAAATCGAGCTGGAAGACCTCCGCTCCGAATTCGTCGAGCAAGTCATGCTCCTGCGCAAGAAAATCGTCAACAAAGTGAAGCCGAAAATGATGAACGGGAAGTGCCTAAGCGGCCAAATGCTCGCAAACCTCCTCATAACCTACGTGACTTCCATCAATGAAGGCGCTGTGCCGTCTATTGAAACCGCTTGGAGCTACATCTGCAAGACAGAGTGCACACGTGCGTTTGACGACGCTATAGATATATACATCAAAATCATGCACGCGAGTGTGAACCAGAGACTGCCGATGGGAGAAGACGAGTTGAGGCTGTTTCACAAGGAGGCGAAGGAAGCGGCAGTGGAGCACTTCAACCACAAGGCGGTGGGCAGTGACAAAGACGCGATTTTGAGGAATTTGACTGAGCAGTTGGGACAGAAATACGCAGTTATGAAGCAGGACAATTCGGATGAATCTGAGCTGCACATCATGCAATTCCTGCAGGACGCATATAGCATGATCGACAAGCGACTGAATAACGGCGAGTTTCACAGCTTGTTGGAGTATGAAAAGGAACTAAAAGCCTTTAAGACCTTCTTTATCAGCCAAGGCCCTCCCGGCCCTCAGCGCAAAGAGCTCCTTCTCGACTTCTGCAACGGCAGAAACAGCGAAGCCTCCGACTACTTCCTCAAAAACGTGAGCAACGAACTACAACTCACCCAGCAACTTTCCTCAGAAAACTACACTCGTCTCGAAGTTGAACTAAGAGAAACGAAGGAAGAACTGCTCAAACAGCGCGACACTTCTCAGCGCAAACTCACCGGCTTGGAGAGTGAAAAGGCAGAACTGTCAGCTCTTTCCCAGAGCTTGAAGGAGCAGGTGCAGCATTTGAGGACGGAAAGAGAGCGGGTGGAAAAGGAACTAAGAGAGGCACAAAAGCAGGTGAAGCAGGATTTGAACAGACAGCTGGAAGAGGCCTCGTCGAAGACGGGACAGTTCGAGGAAAGTATGAAGGAGTTGGAAAGGAGGCTGTTTCAGGCGGAGTCGGAGCATCAGCAGGAAAAGGCGCTTTTGCAGCAGAAAATCGCGTTCACGGAAAAGTCACTGGAGGAGTCGAATGCCAGGGAAAAGACGTATCTAAGCGAGTTGAAGTCGCAGAAGGCAACGCATAGTCAAGCTTTGAAGGAAATGAGCGCTAAGCACGAAAGTGCTCTGAGGAACTATCAAAGCAAAGTGGACACGGAGTCGGACCACACTACTGACTTGGAGCGTTCTTTGACTGAGAAGGAAGCCCAGCACGAAGCTCTCAAATCTCAGTGGGAAGAAACCGAAAAGCTGCTAAACGCCAAAGTAGCAGACCTGCAGGCCAGCCTAGTCTCCACCCGCACTCAAATCGACACTCGCGAAGCCGAGTCCAAACAGCGAACCGCCAACCTAGTAAAGGAACAAGAAGCTGCCGTAGCCCGCCTCAAAACCCGCCTCGACGACACAGACAAAAAGCTCAAAACGACCGAAGAAGCATACAAGTCCGACCAAGCCCAGTGGCTCCGCAACAACGCAGTCCTGCAGCAAAAGTCCGAGTTCCTAGAACTGCAGTGTGCGGAGTTGAAAATACAGTTAGAGGACCAAAAGCGCCAGACGGAGTTACTGGCTAAGGACTTGCAGGCTGCTGTCGCTAGTGACGGCAGTGAAGCCTTGCAGACACAGATCCAGCGCTTGACCGACTTGAGGGCTACGGATGTGAGGGAGTTCGAGCAGCGGCTGGAGGACCAGAGGAAAAAGGCGAATTCGCAACTGGAGGACCAGATAGAGAAAACGACCAGTGTGGAGCTGAAGTTGAAACTGGACTCCAACGAGTGGACGTATAAAGAAACGCAACTGCAGGAGAAAATCGAACTGTTGGCTCAAGAAAAAGCCCGACTGTCTGAGCGGATTAAAGCCCTTTCCTCCGAAAACACGCTTCTGACGGAAGAAGGCGCCGCCAAGCTGAAGCAGCGCATCAAAGACCTAGAGCGGCAAATGGAGGAAATGCAGGCCAAAGCCAGCCGCGAAATCGCAGTGATCAACTCCAAATCCGAAGAAAGTCTGCAGCAGTTGAAGAACTTCTACGAAATCGAAAAAGAGCGCTTGGAGCACAGAGTGGTCGAAGAAAAGGGGAAAGCCGAGTCCAGATACAACTTCATGGTCGAGGAATTCGAGCAGAAAATACGCGAGGATACGGACTTGGCAGAGGACCAAAGGCTCGACTTGGAGGCGCAGATTGAGGAATTGAACGATATATATGGACAGGAAATCACTCAGTTGAAACAGCAAATCGCTCTGGATGCGCAGAAAATCGAAACTTTGGAAAGACATTTGAAGGAAACGAAGGATAACTTGGCCTCCATTCATACATCCCACGCACTCGCAATTGAGCAACAACTGGACAACTTCAACAAGGAAAGAGCCAATTTGCTGGAGAAAATCGAGCGACTGGCAGGCGAAGCCGCTACCAAGGAGAAGGAACTGACCACTGTGACGTACCGCAAGGAACAACTGGAGAACCAATTGGCCATCCGGGATAAGGAGTTGGAGGAAGCCAGAGCGGACTTTTCCCTGGAAAGAGTCAATTTAATGGAAAAACTCGACGACACGAAGACGAAATTGAGACTCGTTTCCGACGAATTGTCGAAGAAAAAGAGCGAATTTATGAAGGAAAACGCTCTCGCGGCTCAGCAAAATGAGTTCCACTCCAAGCGACTCGCAGAATTAGCCAAGGCCAAGGAAGACCTGGAGAAAAAGCACGCAGAAGCCTTAGTCGCCCTGAAGGACGAGAAAACCAGAGAAATGAACGAAGCAATTGACAAGTTGATAACGGAAAAAGAGGCTTTGGAGAAGAAATTAGACGCGAAAAGACGCGCTTTGAAGGAGACGGAGTCCAGCAACGCCCGGCAATTGGCAGGCGTAGAGAAGGAGAGAGCCGTCACTTTCGAGAAGCTGAGCAATTTGGAGCTCAAGTTCGCTGAGCAAGAAAATCGATACACTCAGGAAATCGCGCAGCTGAAGAATCAGTTGAAGGATAGGAGAGGCAGTGTCGACTCGGACAAAATTGCACTTCAGTTAGAAAACGAACGTCTGAAAACACTCGCAGCCGACATGGAAAAGCAACTCTCCGACCACACTTCCTCCTACGAACGCGACAAAACGCTTTGGGAGAACAAGTTCAACTTCCTCTCTGCCCAGCGAGACCAAGCGAGGACAGATTTAAGCGAATCGCAGAAGAAATTCGAACAAACAATCGAGGAAATGAAGAAAAAGATGCAGCAAGATAGGGAAAAGTACGAAAATTCCTCTGCATCTGCAGTGAATTCCGTAGAGTCGCGATTTGGAGCGCAGCTAAAAGAGCTGCAGGCTTCTTCTTCCCAGCGCATTGCAGAGCTGACTGATAAAAACAAGGTTCTGGAGCGAGACTTGCGTCTCCTAAGGGAGCAATTAGAGCAGGAAAAGCGGGGTAGGTCAGTGGACTACGGCGCTTTAGAGGAGCGGAACCAGAACTTAATGGACAGTGAGCAGCGGCTTCTGCAGGAAGTGGAGCTGGTGAAGAAGGACAGAGACCGGAGAGTGATAGAGCTGCAGGAACTGGGACAGCAGGAGAAGGACGAGTGGAAGGCGAAGCTGAGTGAGGCGGAGAAGAGAGTGAAGGACATGGAGCAGCAGAGGGGGCAGTTGTTTTTGGAGCATGAGAAGGAGAGGGCGAGGTGGGCGATGGATAGGGACCACTTGACATCTCAGAAGAACGAAGCGCAGGAAAACGCCGGCCGAATGCAGAAGCGCAACGAAGCCCTGCTGAAGGAAAACGAAAAGCTCCGCGCCGAGCGGCCCAGCAAATTGCGCACTCCCGCTGCCGCCATGGGGAAAAAAGACGGCAAAGCAGGGGTGAGCATCCTCGGCACCAGTATCTCCTTCCAAGACTACCTGGCTAGCACTCAAACCAGCACTCCTTTGGAGGGAGGGCAACGCATCAGTGGCGGGGTGTCGCATGAAGGCAGTTCTTCGGGGCAGTCGGACCTGTCTCCGAGGTCTGGACAGCGGTCTCGGACTATCAATGCGCCTCGCGCTATGAGTCCTCTGCCGCGTAAACTGCCGCAGAAGCCGGCCGAACCTGCTTTCAAATTCGATGGGAAGGAAGACCCGTCTCCGCAGTAGATATTTAGTTCAGTCCAAAAAGACTACAATGAAGGTAATATCGTCCACTACCTCTTCATACCGCCCATTAGCGCGCTTCCAGCGGATTACTGATTCGTGCAGAAGCTTGTCGCAGGCCGCCTCCATGTTGCGAGATTCATAGTGGAGAGCGAGCAGGTCGATGCACTGAATGGAAATTACGCATTTGTTAGTGAGAAATTCCCATACGCCATCAGTCGCCAATATCAACATTTTGTCCTCAGGTGTAATCTCATGCGCAATTATCTCTGGCTCAGAACTGACTCCAACCTGCGAAGCCGCCAAATCTCCCATAGACCTGGACATCGCCAAGCCCGGGGCCTGCTCCCCCTTCGCCCACACCCTGGCTGGACCTATAAACCCGCCTTCCACAGCTGCGTAGAGACTTACTTCTGTGAGGCTCTACACGTCCGCCACTAGCTTCAATCCGCCTTTTTTCGCCTGGAAGGTCTGGCTTGTGGTCGTGGGACAGAGGAATAGCTTGCCAGCCTTCGGGGCTTTTCCGGCCTATTACAGCCCGGGAGTCGCCGACATTGGCGCAGACCAGTCGTTGTCCTCTGAGCAGTACTGAAACTGCTGTGGAGCCGGAGTAGGTAATGTCAATGAAGTGCTGTTTGAAGATTTCGTCAGCAGTCATAAGGAAGCCTTCGTAGAGTCCCGTCTTCATAGCTCTTTCCTCGTCCACAGCACATCCGTTGCTTTTAGTCGCCCGCTGCAGTGCATTTCCCACAGTCCCAGGGATCATCTTCCTCAGAAAAGCCGAAACTTCATGTCCGTACATCCCATGTCCGTCGAACACTGAAAACAAGCACTGTCCCCTCACACCTGCACAGTTGTGTATGACTTGGTACGTGTCTTGGTTGAACTTCTTCCTTCTGCCGTGCATCATCCCTGTGCGTGTGCGGATACCAATAGCAGTGATAAGGTTGCTTTGGTATGAGGCTGTAGCAGGCAGGTAAGCAGCTTCAACCCCGTTCAAGCGAGTTTTAGTCCTGCGAGGTTTTTCAGGCGTGCCGCGGGCTGTAGCAGGCAAGGAGTCAGACATAGGCAAAGGAGGAGGCTCTTCTACTAGGTGTAAGGGCACAGGCTCCAGTTTCGGCAGTCGTGGAGGCCGGGACTGATTAGGACCGAAGCCATAGCCCTGAGGAGCCGCGGGGGTCCTCACTCTGGGAGGCGTTTGGAACTGATAGCGTATCAACTGCGGCTTCGACTGGTCCTGCTCCAGCTTCGGTAGCTGCCCCATGGAGGCTGTGGGGATCAAAATTGGCCTCGGGATATGCGTTTTGCCCAGGTCTCGACCTGAGGCAGATGGAAGCAGCACTGGGCCTTCCTTCGACATTTCGTCCTTACTCCTTTGGCGGCTTTGACTGCTTTGCGGTAGGCGGGCGAAGGACCCTACTCGACTAAAGACTGCGTAGACCGTTTGGCCAGGAGTCTGCGTGTAGGCCTTCTGCACTCTTTTCATATATTGCTGCTCTTAGTCTACCTAGTAGCCAGACCTATTGACAAGGTAGCTGGCCAGTGCTAGCAACTGGTCCTTCGCCTCACTTTCAGGCAGCAGTGGGTCCACTATCGCCCACGAGTCATGGAGGAAAGTTTCCGCCTTCATCTTCGCATACTGCATAGCGTCAGTTTCCCGAATCAACGCCAAAGCCTCATTGACCACAGCCAAGTCAGAGGTCTTAAGGTCGAGGATTTCCAACAATCGTCGAGATTTGGCTGGATTCAGCTGCTGGGCAGCTCTCAGCACAATAACAGTTCTTTTCCCCTCAGTGATGTCTTCGCCTATATAACTCCGAGTTTTCGCGTAGTCCGCACTTTCCAAGTTCAGCAAATCGTCTTTGATTTGAAATGCGATTCCGAACTTGTCTCCGTAATTCACTAAAGCGTCTAGTGTGCGCTGGTCGCAGCCAGCGAATAGTCCGGCCTGTCTCATTGCGAACCGCACGATGATTGAGGTTTTGAAGCTGAGCATTTGGTAGTACTCGTCTTCCGAGGGCAGCCAGCCTTTGAGTTTGCTCCACTTGATGTCGCTGCAGAGACCCAGGTGGAGGGCGAGGAGCTCTTGCATGAAGGCTTGGTGCATTTTCAGCTTGCGGTCCACTGGAACAGGGACAGAGTCGATAGCTGCTTGCCCAGCGAAGTACAGGTAAGTGCCAGCATTGATCGTCAAGTCAGTCCCATAGATCAGGTAACTGCAAGGCTTGCCCCTGCGCACCAACGACGCATCTTCAATGTCATCCACCATTAATGAGCCGTTATGAATAAGTTCACACGCTCCGGCTAAGGGCAAAGCAGTGCTGGGGTCCTTGCCCAGGGCCTCAACTGCCATCAGACACATTGCAGCCCGCCACGTTTTGCCGCCGCGGTCCAGCATGTCCCAGCACGGCTCTGCGATCCCTGCAGTGTAGCTGGCGTAGTGTGGTTCGTAATTGACTGGGGTGATGAGGCGGGTGACTTGCTGACGCTTGGTGAAGGCACGCGGCAGCACGTCTTCGAGGACTTGGCTGTTGTAGAGCAGGTCCGTGTACTTCTTTAGGTTTAGCTTCTTGGCTACTCGAGTAACCATTATAGCCTGGGAAAAGACGCTTGCGGGCACTAGTGCTGCTATTGAGACTTGGAAGGGAGGAATGACTCTACGGGTTAAGGATAGAAACAGCCATATGCGGCTTTAGGCCTCTTAATACACCTGCAAAAGTCAGCTTTCTGCCTATTTGCACAGAGAGATAAAAGAGTCCATTAGACTACTTGAAGTACATATGTCCGCCGAGGCTCAGTTCCCGCTTCGCTTACATCCAGCCGATATGCACGTTTTAATCGCTGGGTCAAGTCCCCTTACTACCGAAGTCGCTACCTGTCTGAGCAATAGCGGAGTCCTCGTTTCCCTGCATGTCCCAACCAGCCCAGAAGCCACTTTCCCACATGTTTCATCACTATACGAGGCAATTCAGCAGAAAATTGTAGATGTAGTAGTACTGGCGGACTACCCTCATAGTCAAATTGGACCTGTCGATATCCTATGTCGGAGTTCCAATGTAGGCCTGGTGATATGTGGATGTGTGGGACTTATAGGGTACATTTGGGTCGATTTCGGAGAGGAATTCACGATATTGGATGAAACAGCTGAGGAAATACGCTGGTACGATATCGCTCATATAGCTAAGAACAGTCCTTGCACTATCACTCTCCACTCTGACGGCATTCAGTCCTTCACACTTCAATCCGGCGCCCACGTGACTATAAGTGGAGTCCAGGGCATCGACCCTAAGACTGTATTTCCACTAGAAGTAGTTGATAAGGACCGCTGCAGCATCCCAGTGGACAGGACTCTGGCTGCAGACCATGAGCAGGGCGGGGTGCTTACAGAGGTAAAATTACCAAGGGTGTGCGAATTTGCTAGTTATGAGGAAAGTTGGAAAGATGCGAAATGTATGCAAACTGATATACACGAAATCGCAAAAAGTAGGGAAATCCATACAATTCGACTCACTTTGGACCATTTCAAATCGGCACATGGTCGATTTCCATCCCTCTCGAATGCAGACGATCTCGAGGAATCGATGCAGCTAGCGACTGCTCTTTTCCCAGGGACGGAAGTGCGCGAAAAAGAGGTAAAAACCGCAATTCAGGCCGCCGGGCAGTACTTACACCCTGCAGGACTGAACATTGCAGGACTAGTGACGGCCGAGGTCCTGAAGTACTCAGGCCAGGGCACGCCCTTGCCCCACTGGATGTATGTGGACTGGAGGGACCTAGCCTCTCCCTATGCCTCCGAAGTCACACATTGTCGGCTAATGTTAGTGGGAAATTCCGCAATTTCCAGCGAAATTAGACGTTTATTGGCTTTTTTGCCTATTTTCTCCTCTGGATTAGTCCTATCTAAGCCTGAAGAACTACTGCCGAAGAATGACTCCGCATATAGTGACGAACTGTGGGAATCTCTCAATTTCGTCCTCATCGCGTCCACTAAAAAGGCAGAAATTAAGCATGCTGCAGAGCGCTGTGTCTGGTTCGAAAAGCCACACGTCATTTTCAACTCTTCAGGCACAAAAGGCACAGTTCAAGTCGTGATCCCACACAAGACCCAGACCTATACAGAGAGTCAGACCTGGTCACAAGAGGGCTATATCTCCAATTTAAAGCCTTTAAATGGGAAAGCGACTACTGAAGGCTGCATATATAGCGCTTTCAATGAATTACAGTCCGTCTTCCAGACTCAGCCGGAAAAGGCCTTGGAATTCCTCAAAGACCCGACCGGTGTGAGTGCGAATATCGGTGAATTGGAGCGATTGGGGGAGTTTTTGGAGCGACTGGGGAATGTGGAGAAATACGAGGACTGTGTGAAGTGGGCCTGTGCCTTTTGCCAGTTCCACTTGTATGGGCAGATGGAGCAGGTCAGGGAGTATATGGAGGAGAGGAGAGGGGAAATTGGGCTTTTGGACTATCGAAGAATGCCTGTTCCGGTAGTACTGGACTGGACCGTTTTCGAGCATTATAGACTAGTGGAGCTGTTGGCAGAGCAGTGCGCCACTATGTTTTCCCTCCCTGCCCCATTAGAACCTATTTCCATAGGCCAGTATCTGCCTAGGACTATAGAGGACTGGCCGCTGCCTGTATCTCCCTCCGTGACGCCCAATATACTGCCCTATAGCGACCTTATAAGCCGCATTCGTCCAATTCTTTTCTCAGAAACAGACGAAAAACTCTGCGAAATGATACGAATTTTCGCGTGTCTCAAAGCCCGGATTTTCTCCATTCCCGAGCCAAGCCAGGCCAAAACGAAGGCAGTTTTAAGTCCCTTCCTGCCCACTCACCCTGCCCTTTCCATACTTGCAGCAGGCACAGGACTGCTAGAAGTCCTCAAAGTCGTCTATTCCCGGGCCTTTTCCACCCTGAGAAACTCACTTTTTAGCCTTGTTCAGCCCTTGTTTCTGTCTCTACCGCCGCTTCCTTGTGTCCAAATCTACTCTAAACCCTATGACCCAGTCCTTATGGGCCCTGTAATCGCCCTGCCTGAGGGACACACAGCCTGGGACAAGTTCGCTACTATGGAAAACTGCCCATTTACCTATCTTTTCGCATATTTCCGAGCTAATTATGCACTGGACGTGGTAATGGTAAGCTCTGGGACTGTAATGCTGTACAATAAGTACATCCCACAGAGACATCCGGAGACAGTGGACTTGCAGATACATGAAGTGTATAGGAGAAAAGGGAAAAAAGACTGTTTGGAAGGGCGGAAAAGCCTGGAATTGACAGTGGCGTGTGAGACGGAAAAGGGTGATTCTGTGGAAATCCCTGCGGTTCGCTATCTCCTCCCTTCTGCTTAGAGCTTTAGAATACGTTTATATAGCTAATCTCTCACAACTGGAATCCAGGGCATACCCTGAGGAAGATATCGCCTACAAAAGACTGAAAACGCCTGGAACGAACAAATCAAGCCAGCACTAATTCCTCTCTCCCAGTCTCAACGCACTAAATCCATCTACTAGCACTAGCTCTGCTCCTCACTGATCTCCAACTTCCCCGGCCTCCCCGTCCAGTCGAACGCCAAGTCATACTGCAGTCCTTCCCTCACCACCAAGTCCTTAAACAGCTGTCTCAAGAAGCCATAGTCCGGCGTATCTTCATACTTCAGAGCTCGGCAGTAGTGCAGGTAGATCGGGAACTCCTCGGGCAGGTCCTTGCAGAGCTCCTCTGTGGGCGTGGAGAGCTTGGAGAGGAGGATTCGCTCGTACTTCTCTTGCTTGGTGTCGGCTTGCAGGCTTTGCCAGGGCAGGCCTTTAAGGAAGTAGATGAACATGAAGCCCAGACTTTCGAGGTCGTCTCTCCGAGACTGCTCCAGGCCTAGATGCGTATTTAGCGAGGCGTAGCGGGCAGTGCCAGTGAGGTGTTTGCCTTCTCGACAGGGAATCAACTTGTTGTCTGCAGAGCGGTACATTTTGGCCAGGCCGTAGTCAAATATGAGGATTTGCTTGCTTTTCGCGTCCAGACCCACTGCGAAATTGTCAGGTTTGACGTCTCTGTGCAAAAGTCCATGTCGGTGGAACAGTTCCAGCCTGGAAATGGTCTGCTCCGCTATCATAACGACAGTTTTGACGGAAAACTGCCTGCCGCACTCGCGAAAGAGCATTTCCAGAGACTCCCCCAGCAGTTCCATAACCAGGACATTGTACCCCCTTTCCGTGCCGCTCCAGATCATGTGAGGGACGCCTAGACAGCCTTGCAGGCCTCTGTAAACCGCCGCTTCTTGCTCCAATTGCTGATGTCTGGCAGTGAGCGACTCCAACTTCACTGCTACTTGCAGCCCAGTGGCAGGACTCACTCCCAGGTAAATGTCCCCAAAGGACCCTGACCCTATCTTGCGAATGAGGTGGAAAGTCTGATTGATCTGCAGCGTCAGCGGGTCAGCAGTGGTCATTTCTAAAAGAAAAGGGAGTAGACTCATATAGTCATTCGAAATGGCCTCGCAGCCGCCCGACTACGAAGACATCTGCAGGGCGCAAGGCACCCAGGCAGTCCCAGCAGTCCAAACCGCCCTCAGTAGTGAGGAAAGCGCCCTGTCCCTAGTCCAAGCCGACCTGCCAATGACCGTAAACCCTACCCAGGACATCGATTTCCGCTGTCTTTTCCTCGCCCTGGAGATGAACCTGGGCTGCATACGTGAACTTTCCCTGTCTGGGTATGCACTAGGGACCCCGGCTTTGGCACTGTTGACCTCAGGCTTGGCAGCCAATGAGTCTATTGCGAGTCTGGTCCTGGATTCCGCGGATATTGGGGATATCGAAGGAATACAGACCATTACGAGAGGGTTGGCGGACCACCAGGGACTGATTTCACTCAGTTTGGCAAGGAATAGGTAGGGGTTAGGCAGGATTGAGGACTCGGGTGCGGCTATTTTGGCGGAGTTTCTGGAGGGAAATCAGGTGCTGAGGGCGCTGGATGTGAGTGGAAACCGGGTCACGGGGCCTGACCTAGCAGTTGCGCTGAGTCACAATGCGGCGGTGGAGCATTTCGCGGTTAATGACAACCCTCTCAGCTTCGAAGCCCTCATCGCCTTCCTCGAACTCCTCTCCTCCAACCGCTCTCTGCAAGTCCTCGAAGTCGAGGGCTGTCCCCAGACCGGCCCCGCGCCCCTAAAGGAAAACTCCAGCGGCCACCTAAGCAAAAGCGAAGCTGTAATCCTCGTCCTGTCCTACGTCCTGCGCTACAGCACTGTCAGGTCTTTGGCTGTGGACATTGACCTGGAGGCCGAAGTGCAGCTGCAGGAGCTGGAAGGGACGGTTGTGAAGCACAATAGGACACTTGTTGACCTGCGGTCAAGACTGATTGAGTCGACTGCCATACGTCCCGCTCACCCTTTGCACACTATTTACAAGGCTTTAAAGGCAAATAAGTGGCTTGCAGACAATGAAGCTCTGCCCAGAGATCAGCGTTTCGACCCTGAAAGCAGCATATGTGACTTGGTCACTGCTAAACAACGTATGCAGACTAAGCGCTCGGGCACGCCGGATAGCATGCTCAGTGACTCCTCCTCGCATCGTGGCCGCACACCTGATATTGAAAGCACTGCGAAAATACGCATTGAGGACTACTCGGAGGAAGGACCGAAGACGGTGGATACGCCTCACTTTACCACTCTAAGCGCAAGGAAAAGGGCGAAGCGCAGAGACCCCAGTCCTCCCAACGCCGACGAAGAAGAGCTGATATCCCAGGCCTACGGCGTGCAGCCCATCGAGCACCCCGGCCAAGCCTTAGAGCGAGAAACCAAGATAATGGAAGATCTCATAGGCTATGAAAGAGCTAGAAGCGGCCCTGACGACCGGCCCAGGGACACTGAGCCTGACAAATCGCTGCTTACGGCTTCTGTGTTTGCTGATACACCTCGCAATTTCCTGTATTCGGAGAGCAGTCCGACGGATACTCCGTTCACTGTTGAGTCTCCAAGGCTGCTTCCGACGCCTAAGGACGACTTCCAGTCTCTCCGCCTACTGGTTTCTCAGCTCATGTCCGGCTTCCAGCGACTTGAAGGCGAAGTGACGAAGGCAGTCTCAGGCCTAGGGACGAAAGTGAGGAAAGTCGAGGAAAAGGTGGAGAAGCAGAATGAGGACTTGAGAGTCTTGTTTGACTTCGCGGGCAGTCTGGAGAAGTCGCTGAAGGTCGTGGAGGAGCGGTTCGAGGTAGGGGTATATAGGAGAAGTGCGAGTTTGAGCAGGCGGAGGGACTCACAGCCATGGAAAAAGGCCTGAAATCGACTGAAACTCGACTAAATGTCCTGGAAACGAAGGAAAATGCGAAGGTGAAGCTATTTGAAGCTCTGGGAAATGACATGGATGTAGGTACTATGCAGTCTTTGCGGGCGGGAATAGCCTCAATCGAGCGGAAAGCGGCTTCTCCAGACCAATCCACAGCCAATTCCGCCCTAGAACGCCGTATTCAGCCCCAAATCGACCAGATCCAGACCCGTCTCCAAGCCATACAGCACCTCTTCGACCAGACGCCCTCCCTATCCGCTATCAACGAAATAAGGGACAAAGTGGACGACTTGGTGTCAATACGGGAAGGAAAGGAGGAGGAAATACTGCTGATTCTGAATAAACTGACTAGTTTGGAGGGCAGGGATGAACAGCTCGAGAAACTCAAATATTTTGTTTCAATGCTACAAAAGGACCTCAGCACCCGCCTGGGCAAGGTGGAAAGTCGCATAGAAACGGAAGAAACGACCCTAATCCGGCAGCAAAGAGCAGTGGAGTCGCGCCTAGTCGTGCTGGAAGAGACCAGCAGAAGCTCAATGGTGGCCACCAGAGGGGAAGACGGGTCTTTGCTCAGTTCCCCGCCTCTAACCGGCCGAATTCCCTCTCGCTCTGGGTCAGTGCTGCAGGTGTCTAGGCTGGAGGAGCGGGTCGCTGACCTGGAAAAGGACCAAAACAACGTCGCCTTCGTGAAGAAAAGACTCATTGAGACTATGGTGAGGGCTATATAGAAACGGGTCAAAACGCTGGAAAAGCGCTTGGAAAAGCGAAGTTCCGAGCACATTTGCGACCTGGAAAACGAGGGAGAGAAGCAGGCGTCCGTTGCAGAGGGCGGGAAAGGGAGAAGGGTGCATCGAGAGGAAGAGGAACACCCGAAGGCAGAGACGTCCTGGGCCGGAGAACTGCGGGAAGACCTGGAAGAGCCAGTCCAGACGAGGACTGACCCTATGGCTTTGGGCCAAAGTGACCCTGCACTGGTGCAGTCGGACCTGGCACCTCAGCTCCAGTCTGACTTTTCCCCTTACAACTCCGCTCTGTCGGGAGGGAAGCTGCGGCCTGAGCAGGCGCCTGAAAGCCTAGACGACCGCATCGCCCGGCTCGAAAAGCTGCATATCCACAAAAAAGCACTCCTCAGTTCCACTGACAGCTTCGTGATGATAGGGAAGGAGGAAGCCGGGACCAAGGACTCTGCAGCCCTCAGGGAAGTAGGCAACGGCTACCTCCCAGGCGAGGCTGAAAGCGTCGTAATGAGTGCTCTTCTCGAGCGAACCCAGAAAGGCAAGCCAATTCCCACTGAAATCGGACGCTTGGGCTACGTCCCCGCCTACCGGTCGCTCAGTCCCTTGTCAGGCTCCTTCACCTCAATGGCGAATTACTCCCAGGGAAGTCTGGCGGAGCTGGTGCCGGAGGAGCCGGCCAGGGACTTGGGCGAGGGGCCGAGTTTGGAGCTGCAGGAGTACTTGAGGACCAAGGGGTTCTGCTTCCCGGAAAGCAAGCGTAGGGCGTAGCGAGCCACTAGTCTGGAAATAAAGGGTCTGTACGCTATTTCCATGTATTACCAGAAATGGCAGGCTGCTTGTTTTATATGAACTGCCTAATATAGACCTTTACTCACAACTGCTATTTCTTACCTTCGAGGGCAGTTCGGCCTGGACAGGTAATTGAACCCTGCAGACACTACCAACTTCCTCCCTCCCTCGTCTGCTTCCACCCAAGTCTAAAAACAGCTGCACCCACCGTCTCCACCGCACTAACCAGTCTGTCCCTATACACAGAACTGGTCCTAGCTGTGTATATAAGCCTGGAAAGGCTTTGAATCTGCTTAACTCTCAGCCAAGTCGTCCACTGTCTGTATACCACTTTCGGGATCTGCCTGAATTTCCCAAGCGTGGCAGCGACCGCTTCTCCGATGTTGCAGAGTTGACTAGGGAGAGTCAGGTCCCGGAGGACAGTAGAGTCTGTTCGTAGGCTGGAGAAAGGACGCAGGGACTGAGCTCTAATAGCAATTTAGGCACTAAGAAGACATTCGTCCATTCCTTTCCCGTGGTTATTATTACATCTGGGAGAAAATCGACTTTCCCAGTGAATTGAATGCATTTCCTCCAGCAAACCCTTTAACTGTGTTTTATCAGTAAGTCCATATCAATGCCTGTGTATTCCTTGTCCCTCCCCTGGCTTCTGTAGCCAGTTTTGTGGGATGCAGGACAGGAACTGGCCTTGGAGCGGTGAGAAGCAGTGCAGGAGCTGGAGAGGGTAGAAACTGACTAGCCTTTGTCCTGCTCCTGCAGCTTTGGCAGAGTCTAGGTGCTGTATATCTGCTGAAAAGTCACTTTTCCCCACTAAAGTATCGATTTCCCTTCGAATTTGGCATAACGTTGCTTCCTTGCCCTGCTCTGCAAAGTCCTCAGTGACTACAGCAGCGCTATTCAAGGGCAGCAGGCGCACCCACAGGTCAGACACAGGGAAAGTGACCTGAAAGCAGTGTAATCAGTAGTAGCCGGGAAAAACTCCACCTGGACATACAGGGGCCTTTCACTGAACGGTACATAGAGAAATACACCTCGAAGTGTCACTACTTATTGGCAATTGGAGGTGGAGGGCAGGTCCCAGGACTTGGAAAGGGGGGGTTTGTGCACTTTAGGGCTTGCTTTAGCAGGAACACTGCAGGAATTGGGCTATTTGGAGCCTTTGGGCAGTTTTCAGCAGCTGTCGCGCCATTGCTAAGGAGAAATGGCAGGGAAGGTCGAATTCGCAGCTACTTTTGCTATATTTCCAGCTAAATTTGCCTTTTTGAAGCCTTCCACGACTGTTTTCTCTGAATTTTTGACCAAATTTCCCTTTTCACTCATCTGTTTTATACCTAAAATCTCAGCCGCTTTCCCATTGCAATCTTTCCCCTACCCCCAAAGCAGTTTTCCTATATAAATGATTGAAATCCGAGTGGGCGGGCGCTACCGTCTGGGCAGGAAAATCGGCAGTGGGTCTTTCGGGGAAATCTACCTGGGCACTGACATTCAGACCAACGACGAAGTGGCGATTAAGCTGGAGCCCGCGAGCACCAAGCACCCCCAGCTGCTCTATGAGTCCAAACTCATTAAGCTGCTGCAGGGAGGGCCTGGCATTCCCTCAGTGCTTTGGTACGGGGTGGAGGGCACGTACAACGTCCTGGTGATGGACTTATTGGGTCCTTCGCTCGAAGACCTGTTCAACTTCTGCAACCGGAAACTGTCCCTGAAGACAGTGCTGATGCTGGCAGACCAAATGGTGTGCAGAGTGGAATACGTGCACTCCAAGCACTTTATCCACAGAGACATAAAGCCGGACAACTTCCTCATCGGTCTCGGCAAAAGGTCGAGTTTGGTGCATGTGATTGACTTCGGCCTGGCGAAGAAGTACAGAGACCCGAAGTCGCACAAGCACATTCCGTACAGGGAGAATAAGAACTTGACTGGTACTGCGAGGTATGCGTCCATTAATGCACATGTTGGCATTGAGCAGAGCAGGAGAGATGACCTGGAAGCCATTGGATATGTGCTGATGTACTTCCTGAGGGGCAGCCTGCCCTGGCAAGGACTGCAAGCCAACACCAAGCAAGAAAAGTACCAAAAGATCATGGAAAAGAAGATGAACACTCCAGTCGACATCCTCTGCCGTGGCTTCCCCGCAGAACTAGCGAACTACATCAACATGTCCAAAGCCCTGAAATTCGAAGACAAGCCAGACTACGCCTACCTGAGACGCATGCTAAAAGAGGTGTTCATCAGAGAGGGGTTTGAGTATGACTACTTGTTCGACTGGACTTTGCTCAATTACAGCAGTAGTAGGGCTGCGAGGCCGAGACCGATCGTGGAGGAGCTGAAGGAGATGCCGCCCGTCAGACAGGCAGAGGGGAATGTCTCTCAAGCGGCCAATATCAGCGCTTTGACGCAGGAGCGGAAGTCGCAGACCCTCGCCCCTGCAGACCCAAAAAAAGCCGCCTCTCCTGAAGACAAGAAAAAGGCGGGCAAGTGCCTTATCTTCTAGCTTCAGACCTAGAGAACCCTCCAAAGCACCATTGGCAATAGGGATAATTGGGGAATGGGAGGGATATAAGCCAGTTAGAGGAGAAATTAGGGAGTTGCGACTTAGTGATATGCGAAAATCCTAAACTCGCCTATAGAAAGCGACTTGCTGGAGGCAAATTGGTAATAAGAGAAGAAATGACGGGAATTTGCTAAGGAAAATCGAAAAGTGCGCAGAGTTGAAAAGGCTTTCGATCTCAAAAGTTCGATTTACAGCGTAAAATGTACTTTGTTGCCATTTGATAACGACGTCATTCTCTAAGTGGCATTAATATCATCACATGGACTCGCGTATCGCTATAGTGAGTCGACACATCGTGCTCATCAGGTACATTCCACTCAGCGAGCGTTTCCCTCAATACGGCGCCATCCTGATCCAAGGCGAGTTGATTTCCGAAGTGCGTCTCTTCCCCGCAGACCTCCCAGTATCCGCCACACAGATAGAAGCCGCACTGGCCCAATTGGAGGGGTGGGAAGTGGTGGACTGCCAGGACCTCTATGTGTCTGCAGGCCTCGTTGACTGCAATGTGAGAGTTAATGAGGAGTGGGAGTCGGTGGAGATGGTGACACTGTGTGGAGTCAGTGGGGGGGTTACATGTATGGCAGTCGAGACTTCCCTCTACGGCCAGTCCTTCTGCCCTCACTCCCTCTACTGCGACATCGGCCTTCTCCAGATCGTCTCAAAAGGCAAACAGACCCTCTCCGCTCCCCCCGGGTTCCTAGCCTTCAAGACCTACCTCTGTCCTCCTAGCGCCCTGGTCACCCCAGGCACCGACGATTTGAGTGAGTTAATGTCAGGCGCCGAGGACAAAAACGTGCCTTTGTTTATTGACGTCTCGATGCCGACTCCTCGTATGCTCTTCATGTCCAGTCCTTTCCGCAATGTCTCGCTATCGGAAAGACTGCAGTCCTCGCCATTGTCGGAGCCCACAGTCACTGCGGGGGCTTTTGCCCACAATATTGTGTCCAGTGGGTCTGAGTCTGGCTCTGAGGAAGACGACTCCATCAGCACTCCGGACCAGTCCCTATCCAGCGTCGACCTCCAGAAGCCCTCCACAGAGCGTATCCCCACAGTCCAGCTTTCCCACGCTATTCCCACTCTCAAGCCTCCAGAGATCCCCATTCACCGCAAATCCATCATGCGGACCCTCGCAGACGGAGTGGCTGAACGCGTCAAATCCACCAAAGACGACATAGAGATGCTGAGTCAGGCCGAACAAGTGGGCTATCAAGGCGTGGGACTGACTTTCTTTTTAAACGACGGCAGTGAGTCCGCCCCAGCAGTGACCAGTTCCATCCCTGCGCCCTCCGCCCCGCCTCTTGCCATAGGCGGAAGCAAGATGTTCCAAAGCAGAATGCAGCGCTTTAGGCCGGAATTCGTGATAACTGAGGCGGAGGACAGGTCGGAGCAGCATATGGACCAGAGCTATTTGACACATGTGGCGAATTGCTCGGAGAACTGGGAAACGAGTGGGGTGGAGACAGTGCTGGCGGTGATGAAGGAGGAGAAGACTGGGTGCAGAGTGCATTTGGTGAATTTGAGCACGGCGGGGGCCGTTAATAAGGCGTTTTCCAAGAGGAATGAGGTGAAGGTGACCTGTGAAACTGCTCCGCACTACCTCTACTTCTCTATGGAGGAAGTGGAAACGGGCGACACCCGCTTCAAGACCTTCCCGCCTATCCGCAACAAGGCCAATTCCGCCCTGCTGCTGGAACTGCTGAAGCTGGAAGCTATAGATATCCTGGCTTCCCACCACATCTCAGTCCCTCACAGCATCAAGCTGCCGTCCTCTCATAGCTTCCGACAGGCACTCAACGGCATCAACGGGCTCGGCTTTTCCCTCTCTGCCGTTTGGTCCATCCTCAAGCCTCACATTTCCACCCACTTCCAGCACTACTTCATCCGCCTCTCCAAGTGGATGTCCCTCGCACCTGCCAAACTGCTGGGAATCGACCACATCAAGGGGGAAATCAAAGTGGGACTGCATGCGGACTTGGTGCTGTGGGACCCGTTTGAGAGCTTTGAAGCCAAATCTAGGTCTAAACACGGGAAAATGAGTCCGTATGACAAGAAAGAGATGTATGGGAAGGTGAAGGCGGTGTATGTGAGAGGGAAACTGGCTTGGAGTGAAACGCAGGCGTGCGCTAGAGGCACAATCATTAGTAAATAGTGTCAAAAGCTCCACTTCCAGGCCTAAATTCGGCTTTCTAAGGGATACAGGCGATTTGAAGGACTAGCCCCATCTCCATCAAATCCTCTGCAAACAGCCATTTCCGTTGCCTTTCCAGCCATATGTCCGCTCAAAGCCAATACTCAGGGTCCCCAGCCGCCTTCACTGAGACAGAAGTGTCCTCCCTACTCTCAGAGCTGTCCTTTGCTACTGACAAAGCGGCTTTCGGCAGTGTGCTGAGTCGCTTCGACTCGCAGTTCCTGGCCAGGTATAAGACCAAGTTCCCCACGAGTCCGGGGAAGTTCCCCTTTGGAAGCATGGGCAAGCCGTACACCTACCAGCCCTATGCACAGGCGCCGTACCCCTTCCTGCACAGTGGTCCCAGCAGCGTCCCTACCACGCAAAGACCCTACACTGCCAGACCCGATGACAGGCCCTACCAGACGCCCTATACTACAGGCTTCGGAGACAGTGGTACGTCCTTCGCAGGGAATTACCAGTACCGGGTTACCACTCCGCCCAATCCCAGAGTAAAAGCACAGGAACAGCCCTATGCAGCGCCTATTTACGATAGAGCGGTGGAAAGAAGCTTTGAACGGCCTATGGCAGCGGCTTATTCTGGGCCCAAGGCTGCCTATAGCAGTATATCGGACTTCGCTGAACTGCGGAAGTCGAAAGAGGACCAACTGTACCGGTTCCAAGGCCAGCAGCGGCCTCCTAATGTCTAATTTAGGCATTTCCATATAGTTACAGGTCTCCAGCTACGCATATCGCCGAGAAGGACTGTGTCTGGTCTGATTGGCAGGGAAGTCCCTAGTGACTGATATAGAGCGGAGTGCAGGCTTGCGCAGACGAGACAACAACTGGTCCAGTTCCTGGATCGAGGCCTCCAATTCCTGCTGTTCCCTTTGCTCGGTGGAGGCTGCGGGGACAGGACGCTTGGAAATGGAACTTGGAGAACGTATGCGTCTTCTACGCTGGGCGGGTCGCAGCACGGGGAAGTCTTCTCGGGTCAGGAGAGGACCGGAATCGCGGTTGGAAGGGCGGAGTTCTCGGATAGCTGGGAGAACATTTCTTGTGGCTTTCCCCTCTCTGACCTTGAGCTTCCGGACTCCCTGTCTGCCCGAGCTGCTGTTCATATGCTTGCTCCTGTGGGCTCCGGGAGTGAAGAATGCCTTTACGTAGGGCACTAAAGGCGAAGGCTCTATAGCGCCCTCTGAGGAACTGAGAGAGTCGCTGAGCAGGCTAAGACGGGGCAGGTTGGAGTCGAAAGGACGAGAAACGGGGTTGAATGAGGCTTTGAGGGTGGGAACCAGTCGAGGCGCTTTGCCGTTTAGCAGCATTACGCTGCTAATAGGTTCGTCCTCATTGGCCGAGTAATACTCACTCAACGCCGAGTCCTTGAACAACTCCCCTGCCTGAAATATATTCCTAGCAGGCTTCCTCATTGCCTGTCCCGGCACAGGCGACTGCTCACTGCTAATAGACTCATAAGTCTTCGACACCGCACTCATTTCCACAGTCCTCATATGAGTGTCACTCAGTCTAGCCAGACTGCTCCTTCGCACAGTAGCGTCCTGCCTTTCTTCAGCCTTCAGTCTGCTGAGAGTGCCGAGGTACCGGCCTGGTCGTTCCATATTACCAGGAGACTTTTTGGCAAGCGGGTGGTATGATTGGGGAAGTTGATGGGTTTGGGACGTTGAGGACTGAGGCGGGCTCAATCAAGGGAGTGCTTAGAGACTAGTGGGGATATAGGAGATATATTGAAATAGGCTTTGGGACAGTAAGTCCCCCCCAAAGCAAATTTCCCTCCAAGTCCATAGGCCATTTAGTCCCTTTTCCAGCGCCTCAAAACCGCCTCTATCCTTACCCCTCCATCAATCAGAATGGCAGCCTGTCAGACCCAAGACTTCAACCATCTCTTCCGCCTCGAGCTCGGCTTCTACGAGATCCTCAAAACCCTCTCCCAGCGCACTCAAATCTACCTCACCGTCCCAGAAACCTTCATCTACGGCTTCGGCTTCCCCCGGCCCACCCTCATATGCACCGACTACTCCACTGGAGCGCTACTAATCCGAGAGGGCATTTCCCAGGCAGGAGTCTATGAAGCCTGTGACCTGTTTGAACAACAGACTGGGAAGAGGGGAGGTCTGCCTGTGGCAGTGCACAAACTGGCTGCCAGCATTTACTGCAAGGATGTGGTGAGTCCAGTGTACTCTGCGCAGGAAGCCTTTGCAGTGTGGAACAGGTATGTGGGGCAGAGCAGGGCGCAGGTCTTGCAGAGGTATGTGCATGCGGGGGTCGTCCGCACAACCCTCATCAGAGCCACCTGGGACGGCTTCCGCACCCACCAACAGTGCCTTTCCAACCCCTCTCACTCCACCTCCCTATTCCCCGCCTCCACCAACAAAGAACTTCTGCGTCGCAAGCATCTACTGCTAAGCAAATCCGACGGAATTCGAGTCCGGGACAGGAGAAAAGACAGCGAAATCGACGGAAAAGTGCGCTATTTAGTGCTCATTTTGGAGAAATACTACCTGCCCAGTCAGGAATTGAAGGTAGGACACCTGGAGGCGGACTTCCTAGAGGATGAAAAAGGGGTTTGGTACGCTTTAGACAGTTATTTCCTTGCTTTGAAGAGCTTTAAGTTAGTGGAAATGCTGGGATTCGCCCCGGAAAGGCCGCTGAAGCTGGCAAGACAGCCCTCGAAGGCACTCACACTCTCGACTTCCGAGGACTTGCCCACCTTGCCGCCTCTCCGCCCGCCTATTCCTCTGTTTTCGAAGCACGACTCGTCCTTTTAACTCTGTCTTTCCGCACTTCTCCGACTTTCACGGGTAAGTTAGGGACATTCACACACATTTCTATTAGTTTCCCCAAATACAGCCTAATAGTCCCAACTTGGTGTATGGGTTAGCGACCTATGCGTCCAAAGTGGGATAATCGCTGTCTTCCACCGGCGCACTGGGCGCAAACTCCGGCGGCAGTGAAATTCGAGTCTGCTCCATGACCTCCGGCCTCCACTCGCTGGGAAAGGGCGGCGCATAGTTGACAGGAGCTACGGCTCCCTGTATCACTACAGGCGTACTGAGCACTAGCTCTTGTCCATCTGCACATAGGCCAGCCTCTGTGCGCACGGTTAGGGTGAGGCCGAAGCCGCATTCGATGAGGGAGCCTTGGGTGGAGGTGGAGGAGAGGTTGAGGTCACTGAGAGGGAAGGTCGCTTCCAGACTGTCTTCTTCCTTGTAAGGCTTGAAAGCGGGAATTCGCCTATTCACAGAGTAGCCCTTGATTAGGTCTGTATAGGTTTTAGTCCCGCCGCCTTGGACTCTCAGGCGAGTAATGCGGATTAGGTCGATTGTGAGGCTGCGCACGTCTTTGCGACAGCGACCAGTGTCGATAACCACAGTGGTGCAAAGGCGGTCCCCGGGCCAGTACTCCCGCTTGTCCAGGTAGCAGCTGAGACGCAGGGAACTGGGCAGCACGCAGCAGCTTGTAAGGGCGAAGATTTCTTCCTTATTGAGACAACTCGGTCCAGAGGGTACCGGACTGACCACTGTCAGCCCAGTCTCCGCAGTCAACCCGGCTTGTTCTGTCTCCACACTCAGTCGATAGGTAATTGCAGCAGTGTAGGCGTTAGTGGCGGCTTTAAAGCTGCTGGGCAGGTAGCGAGGCAGCATGAGGCTGAAGGGGAACTGGTACTGGCCGCTGTCTAGCTTCATGTTGTAGATAGGGGCGGAGTAGGTGAGGATTTCGACCCTGCGAGTGTGCGGGTGGGCGTGTTTCGAGGGGAGGATGGAGAAGGTTTCGAGGCCTTGCAGGGAAAGGCGGAGGGTGATTAGAGGGAAAGACTTGGCCAGGAACAGGGAAATTTGGCCTGTTATTTCGTCTCCAGGACTGTAAGTAGGAGAGTTGGTTGAAACCCGTAGCTCTGACTTGGCCCACACCTGCCCCATTTTCCAGGGTAATGCACCTGTGCAGCTAGCCTCGAATATAGGAATTTCCACTCATTCCAGCACAGATAGTCTTCAGTACGCTGAGTAAAGTGAATATGCAGATGTTTACAGGAGGGTACTGCTACTTTACTGGAAAATTTTCACTATTAAGGCTGCGGAAATTGCGATTTGTCGGACTAATCTAGGATAAGAGACTATTTCTTGCTTTTCGGGGATAACAAAGGTTGGAGTCTTTTGTTGCTTTCAAAGGCATACAGGCGCCTTTCCTTGCCTTTCATAGTGAGGTAGCCTTGTCCGTGCATCTTGTTATCAAAGAAGTCGCCCTCATACACATGTCCCTCCCACCTGTACACTCCCTTGCCCTGCTTTTTATCTGCTACGAAGTCCCCTTCATACTCCTTCCCCTCGTTTACGAACTTCCCCTTTCCATGCATCTTGCCTTCCACCCACTCCCCATCATACCACTTCGTTTCCGCCTTCCACACATATTTCCCTCGGCCTTGAAGCAGCCCTTATAAAATTCTCCAGAAGCCCATTTAAACACTCCCAGACCTGATTTCGTGTTATTTTCGAACTGCCCTTCGTAGACCAATCCATCCTCAATATGCTCGATTCCTTTACCATGTTTCTTGTCATGCAGCCATTCCCCTTCATAGGAATTAAAACCAGATAAGTCCTCAACTCGGCCGAATCCCTGTTTTTCCCCTTCGAAATAGTCGCCTGCATACATATCCCCTATAGGGTATATATATCTACCTTTTCCGTGCAGAAAGTCGTTAGCCCAGTACCCCTCCATCAGTCCACCTTCCCAAATTAGTAGTTTGCCTGGTCCACATCTCTTCCCACTCCTCAACTCTCCTATATAAACGCTCCCATCGCTCAGCTTTATGGGTTCTACGAGTTCCCATACCGGTACACTTCGGCTATATCGAAATTCAGGCAATTGCGCTTGTTTCAGTTTGGCTTCATTGGTGAGCATTACAGACTCGAGCTCAATTTGCACTGTTTCTGGCACACTTTCTGACTGCTCATGTATCTGGTGCAGATGCAGAACGACCCAGTCTTGCGGAGTTATTGGGCAGGTTTGCACCGAAAAAGATATGAGTTCGAGTGACCTCGCACTCTCTGCAAACTGCCTTAACAACGGGGCGTAGCGACTGTAGGTGTGGGGCTGGTCCTCGGCCAATGTTCTTTCCACCTCTTCCACAGCTGCTTGCATTTCCCTATCCAGTTCGTCTCTCATTCCGAGCAGTTGGTCGATGGAAGCCTTGGAGGCGACCGTCAAGTCGAATATGGCTTTTTCCACTCCGAGTTTGTACTCATCTATGGCCCTGTTGATCTCCAGTGAGCCCTGCAAAGCCTGTTGCTTCAGCAAAGGAAAGGAGTCAATTCGAACCCGCAGTCTTTCGAAATACCCAGGAATCATATGGGAACACAGTTGGGGCATAGGGTAAGTTGCATGCTTTTTGCCTGGCTCCTTGGCGGAATGGGGAATGACGCACTCTTTGCACAGCAAGGCTTCAGTCCTAGTGCAGGTGCAGAACACCACAGCTTCTTTGCGCTTGCATCGAGAGCAGAGAGCATTTGCAGGGTCCATTTATAACCATCCTTCAGTATGCAGTGCATAAATTCTATAAATAAGTGCTCCCTGACTTGCCCGACTTTGAGGTTGTTTCTAGACTATTGGTAGCTTTCTGTCGCTTGACAGCAAGCGAGATCCCAATCAAAACCTCTATTCGCATCTTAGCGAACCGATGCAAATGCAAAGGCAGCAATGGGAAGATTTTGCCTGCTTTCGCCCGCACCAAAAGCTGCAGCCTCACTGTAGTTCTGTAAGCCATATGGTAAAAATATAGACATGATCGAGAAGAACAGCTTCTGCGACCAGCCCGGTTGCAGCCAGCCCGCCTACGTCTTCGGCCTGCAGTCCACCAAAAAGCGAGTCTGCCGCGACCACGTGCTCGCCCTGCTGGACAAGCAAGTCCCAGTCTTCGACATTGCCGCCTTCGACTACATCCAGACAGCCGAGGACTGGCCGGTGTATCTGCACAGGAAAGACACTGCGCATAGAGGCTTGGGACACATTTCCATACTGGAGGCTGGTTGTCATCAAACCTTGCAGGAGACGCAAGAGCAGCTGGTGAGCTCGAAAGCCTTGGTGCTGGGTGCGGTCAGCAATGCGTTTCAGTCCTTGCAGACCAAAGTGCTGCAGCAGTTCGAGAAAGCCAAGGAAACTCTCAGAGGCAAACGGGATACTTTAGGCAAATATCTTGCTGATCGTGAGTATCAGCTGAGTCTGGAAGACGCCGCACTCTGCGATCAAACGCCTTCAGGACCTTTATTTCGAGCAAGAATGAAGGACTGTGGAGGCCCTGTGGAAGAGGCAATTAAGGCGCAGTTTGAACTGCTTTCCATCCCACAAATGACAAGTGAGGGGCCCGGGTCTGGGTTAACGACTAGGGTTGGTAGAGGAAAAAGCTGGTTTTCAATGCTTATACCAATTGCACTGGTATTCCTCGCACACATCCTATTCTGGCCCCAGACACTTGACTTGCAGGGAATCAGTGCCGAGTACGTGGAACTGAGTCGGTCAGCCAGAGAAGTGGGGAACTACACCCTGGCTTTGACGAGACTGAACGAAGGCAGGGCGCTTGTCCAGGACTTTGAAAGCGTGGAATTCGACTTAGAGCTAGGAACGGTGCTTTCTCACTTCGGAAACAGGGTAGAAGCAATTCGAGTGCTACAGAAAGGTCTAGACCTGCAGATGAGTATTGACTCTTTCGCAGAACTGGCAATTCGCCTGAAAAACGAAATGGCAGAGGTGTACTTCCAGGCAGGACAGTGGACTGACGTCGTAGACACTTGCAACTCGGTCTTCCAAGTCTGGGGTGGCGGTGAACACAGCTTCGAGCTACTGCGAAGCCTTTACTTCCTGTCTTCAGCTCAGTACTGGCTGCAGAGACACAGCCAGGGCTACGAGGTAGTGGACTATTGGAAAAGCAAACTAGTGGTGAGTGAGCCTCGCAGCTCTGGTATGCTTCTTTTCGTCCTTGCGGAAAAGATGTATGTGAAAGGGAAGAGAATTGAAGCTGCAAGTCACTACCAACAAGCCTTGGAACTGAGTGAGGACTGGCCGGACTCCTACATTGTCGCTAGTGCTATGCACGACTTGGGCACTATATGGAAACTGAACCAGCAGTTAAACTTGGCAGAACAGCAATACTCCAAAGCCACGGAGCTACTGGATGCTCACTTTCCTCTTTCAATGGAGTTCGCGAACTGTCGCTTGGACCAGGGCTTGGTGTACAGCACTCTGGGACGCAAGAACGAGGCTGCTCAGTGTCTGGAAGAGGCGTACCAAGTCTACAGGAGGAATAGTGACTCTTTTTAGTACGTAGCTCGAACTGACATCGATCATTTAGGCTGGAGTTCTCAGCACTGCTAAATTCTTTATTAACTTACACAGTCCATTAATCGTGCCTGAACAATCTATTCAGATGACATCAGCAGTTAAATCGAAGTAGGAAAAGCCAAATAGTCGCACGAACAGAGTAATAAAAGAAATAAAATAAGCATTCCATGACGAAGGATGAGAAAAAGGTGTCGATGAAGTTAAGAAGGTAAACTGACAGACAAGTGGCAGATCAACAACCAGCGGACCTGTGGAAAGTGGTTTAATCTGCTAAACTTCGTCAAAGAGATACAGAAGGTAGGCAGGTGCCTACTATAGTTCAGCTATGGCATTATTAAGTCCTCCTAAATACCTACTTCTAGTTAGCACTCTGTGAATGTAAAGGTATCCAAGCTGAACTTTAACACCTCTCCCTTGCAGGCTATCAGCACTACAGAGCCTACAATACGAGGCTGCTGGATGCTAGAACAGGACCTGTTCAAAAATGTTCCTCGAAACGTCTTCTCAGTCTCTATATGCCAGCGAGCGATTTGCTTCTTTTCAGTTAGCAGAAACAGCTCTCCGTTGGAAATAAATGCTACTGATTTACCATACATGTCGAAATCGGGTGGCAACGACACAGACAATGATGCAAAAGTATCAGTCTCGGAATTAAAGCTTTCCATACTGTGGAGACAGCCGGTATCAATTAGGTAAATTAGAGAGCCGTAATTGCAGGGCGTGAAACTGAATTGAGACCTTTTCATATTTCCCAAACTACTCCATTGTCCAATGTCAGTACTCCATTTCTCACAGGAATTCAGAATAGCCTTCATCGAATAGCCGCCGAACACATAGACGAAATAGCCAGCCTTTGCTACTCCTGGGGCATATCCAGGAACCGAGAGAGGAGATTGAGGATAAATCTGGAATGAAGCTATGTCCACAAGAAAAACATCAGAGGTCTCTGGGCTTCCTCCCAGGTATAGGACATAAGTTCCTTCCAACTCAATCAAACTACCTCCTTGTGCACATTTCGTTGATAGCCTCTGCTGGGTTGTCTCTCTGGAAGGGATGTCATACAGCAGCAGATTGTCGCCGTTCATTAACGGAAATGTCGCCTGGGTGTACAGTTCTTGGGGACAGCGAAGACGAAAGTCCAGCGGAACAAAGGCCTCAGGCCGATAGGAAGTGAGGTTGAAGGAAGTGAGCTGGAGCTGCCTAGGAAACTCCACTAGACCTCTGAGAACTGGACCGTAGGTAGTGTGGAGCTGAGGCTGGTCTTCCCCAATAGTTCTCTCCACTTCCTCTAAGGAGCTAATCAGCTCGGCCTTTGACTGGTTTAGCCAAGTCACAGTCCGACCGCAGTTCTCGTACAATTCCTTCACCACCATTTCCACCTTCTCACTGAACTCCCAGATGGCCTTGTCTACCTCAGCAGCAGTTCCCCACGCTAGTTCCCGAACCTCCTTCATCGCTCCATTCCTCTTCTTCAGTCGCTCATAGTAGCCAGACCGGTACGTGGTGAACTGGTAAAGAGGCCGGGCTGGATGCTCTTCATTTGGGTTGAGGGTGGTATGCTTGAAGAAGCAGACTTGGCATAGGAAGGTTTCAGGGTAAGTGCAGCAGCAGAAGAGTTCTGGCGGTGCAAGTCCGCACAGAGAACAGATGTCATTGTTGCGGTCCATAATTAACTGCAATAGCCAGGCCATTTCGTACTGCTACTCTCGTCATAGTGGAAATCACCAGGGCAGTGATATCAGTCCGCAGGCAAGTGATTTCACACGAATGGATCTTAATCACAGTGTAGTTTAGATAAAATACCAGTGATAAGAGAATTTGTAGAATAAAACCCTAACACCCTAGCTATCCCTCCTAATTTGCCGAAACAACCTCTTCTTGGATGTAGTTCTATTTCTGACAATGGGCGTCACTGATGGATTTCTAGACACAGTTTGTATCAGTTCACTGAGTGAAGTGTCAGTTGTCGAGTCTTTCCCCCCACACGACTTGGCGATGCGCTGCACCAGGCGCAAGTGTCTGACTCCTAGAAAAGAGATAGGAGAAGGTCGTATTGTAGGAATGAACAGGGAAGAGTTTTTTTACAAGTGCGACGCTTGGGTAATAGGGGTGAGTTGTTAGTGGACATTCGAGAGCGGTTGGGACTAACTTTAAATGTGAAAGAGGGATTCGAAGCTATTGGCTTCAAGGATTTTCCTCATAGTAGGACCGTATTTGATTACTAGCTTCGGCTTGTCGTCAGGAAGCGTTTTCTTCACTTCCTCAATGGATTTTTTGAGTTCCCTGAAGCTTCTCATAGTGAAATCATTCATTCTATGGAATCCATTCACACGTGAGCTGTACCTTGCATAATACCCAGGAATTCGATAGCACTTTAGTTCATTGATTGGCCGCATGGAGTGCGTTAGATCCTTATTCTTGCTAGTATGTCCGCTCAAGCAGTCGCCGCAAAGCAAAGTTTCAGGCCTTGAGCAGGAGCACAAGTACTCAGCGACTCTGTGACCTTCGAACAAAGCTTATTAGAGACTTCCATTACAGCGCTACGGAACTACATTTGACAGAAGTGTCAGGTAGGAAGGCGGTTTTAGACTGCAGACTCAGTCTCCAGTAGTAGCGAACTTTCGCTAATTTCACTGAGTGAAATCGCCTAGTTGCTGGCGATCATTCGATCAGTTAAAAAGTTCCGCATCCGGGACTCGAACCCGGGTCTTCTGGGTGAAAACCAGATATCCTAACCGGCTAGACTAATGCGGACTTACCTCTTCCCTCTGCAAGTTCCTTATCTACTTCTCCTCCAGACTCTTCATAATAGCTTCCCGCAGTTCTGGGTCTTCCTCGTCCTCTACCACAGCGGGCTGCACTGGAGGGGACTCCACGTGTTCTTCCATGTCTTCCGCTAGGTCGGAGTCAGGGATGTGGGTGGCTGAGGGGACGGCTGTCCTGCGCCTTAGTTCTTGGTGCTCGGCTGCTATGCTTTCTTGGAGGAGAGTCCTTTCGATGTGCTCGGCGTAGGCTCGGTCCATCTCTTCCGAGACTTTCCGAGCCATCATTTGGTCCACTTCCTCGGGGGCTATGCCCTCGGATTCCAGTTGCGCTCGCAGTAAGTCTGCATCCACATCAACTTCCATATGCGGTTCTTGCGCCGGTCCTGCCCCCCGACATGTACTCTCATGGTGTTCGAAGTCGCGGTTCGGGACGTACTTGCCGCAGACAGAACAGAGCTGAGTGCGACTCGAACAGACATAGAGATGTTCCTTGAAGTCACTCGTGGAAATCTCTGCTTGGCAGAAATGGCATAGCCGTGGTTTGTTTGTGCAGTCGTGTAGGGGCAATAGGTACCCAGGGGACTCGAAATTGCAGTGGGGACATTTCTTTGTAGAGTGTTTGCTGTCTTCGTGAGTGGCCTTTTCGCTGAGTTTGACGAAGTCTCCGCACTCGCAGTGGTAGTAGTTGCGCTTGCAGTGGGCTTCGTGCAGAGTATAGGATTGCGCTGAGACTTCCTTCCCGCTAGCTGGAAACTACCAGTGATCACACCTCTGTGAGTCCATTATGGCTGCACCTACAAGAATTTGAAGACAAAGTCTGATTTCCCCGCGACCCAGTTTATCGAGAGGATTTCCTAGAGATCTGAACTCTCCGCTATCTCGGCGGTTCCTGTACCACCTCCACAACACAGGCCTGCATCCTGGCCATCCGCTCGAATTCCACCTCCGTCAGTACTCTCCTCCTCCCATCCATCAGCTCAAAGCGCTCGTTCTGCAGTCCTTCCCTCACTATTTCCTGCAATTGCTGCAGCGACTTGATCCCGTTCAGCGTCATTTCATTCACTCCGACGCGTATTTGCACCCTAGAAGGACTCAACTCAGGAGGCATTCGCTCACGGAGAGATTGGAAGTTAGGCCGCATGTGTCCCTGCAAAGCGAGCATACGGTGCAGTATGTCACAAAGTGACTTGGAAATAGGGAAGGAGTTGAGGGTTTGTTGGATTTGAGGGATGTCCAGGTCGACTTGGTCAGGTGGGAGGTTGGCGAGCAGGCAGTAGGCGGTCAGGCCGAGGCAAAAGATGCTGTTTTGGGTTAAGATTTGGATGAGGGCGGAGCCTTTGCTGCTCAAAACATCGGGGAACTCAGGACAGCAGAAGCGCCTTACGGCCGGAGTCGACAACCAAGTTCTCGCCTTTTGGACATCATACAGCGGATAAGACACTTTACTCAATACGAACTGCCCACCGCGTAGAAAGATCTTGGAAGGATGCGCGGCGCTGACCATCACTTTCACACTTTCCAAGTACGCCAACTCCTGAATCAGCGGCAGCACCAAATTGCACACCTCCGTCTCATTCCAGTTCCTGCGGCTTTCTCTCCTCCTTGCCATCTCCTCCTGCAGCGACACTTCCATGTACTCAAACACAGCACATAGACCGGTGTCACTGCAGGGGAAGACGTCGAGGATAGGCACAATGTGCGGGCAGGCAGAGAGACGGAGTTGGGCGAAGTTGTAGTACTGCAGGCCTTTGGTGGAACTGGCGGGGTTTTGGAAGGAGAGTTGCTTACATAGAACTGGGCGCTGGGAGCGGTTCAGAGCGCGGAGAGTCTTGCAGCCGTGAAGTTGGTGCAGGACTTCGATGTTGGTGAGAGTGTCCATAGGAATTGTAGGCCGATATGTGGGGATTACAGCTGTTTAATGTAGCGTTACACACAATCAAGGTGAAACTTCAGGTATGACATTTCACGTCGGTAACTTAAAAATTCTTGATTGCAGGCTTACGCGTCAGAAATCGGGGCGGTATGTGTGCAAAGTGATATCAAATAGTTATTGTGTCGTTCACTCCCTGAATTTAGCAGAGGTGCCTGTTAAAACAGGATTCGTTTAAATGCCTTTGAGCTTCGGAGTGGCGAATTAGCAGTAACAAGAGTTGGTGAGCATGACCATCCTCGATTTTGAACTTGTGCACACTCTCAGTGCAATGTGCCGGAGCAATCGCCAGGCCTGATTGTCTATTGCACTATAGAGATTGGCCGTTGAGGACTCCTCCTAGATTGTAATTGGAACTAAAGCTTGTAGTCCATGCACACTTTGATTGTAGCTTAGTAGAGTACTCCTTTACTAGAGGCCCGGGACAAAGATGTAGGCGGGAGAAAGCGAGCCCAGTTGATTTCCAGGAAGATGAAATCAGGAAGCTCGCACAGACAGCCCAGGCTCTGCCTAAAGAAAGCCTGCCAACGTCTTCATGAACCGGGAGGATTTTACAAGATCGGTGACTTCGGGAGTTATTTCGAGAAGCAGCCAGCTGACACTTGGGACGGATCACTCTCGACGCCTTTACTACATGTTTGTACGATATAAGCCATAGCATTGATGTCTTGCTGGGAGAGTAGCCGCACCAATGCTTCTCAGTCTCTAGGCCTGCTCGATGCCTGTTCCCTCCTCATACTGAAAGTAGCACCCGTCACTCTGCCACAGTATCACTGGGTATGATCCAGCGCATCCTCACTATAGGCGATGCCCCTGTGAAATGCCTCTATTTCTCCTAATGTCGCCCAGCCAATTGTGTCTGGAACCCTGGTATTTCTGCGTAAAGGCTATCCCGTCTTAAACAT
>Ga0247837_1000957_pt1 | contig 62097 bp, 49 predicted proteins | sample LaCtaG_2_FD_187115 | JGI IMG/M metagenome (GOLD analysis project Ga0247837, IMG submission 187115) | Freshwater microbial communities from meromictic Lake La Cruz, Castile-La Mancha, Spain - LaCruzMarch2015_14.5m | ecosystem: Environmental > Aquatic > Freshwater > Lake | place: Spain: Castile-La... | reverse complement strand
CAACCACTCCGACCTGCCGTTTGCTGTGCACTGTGGCCTTTTTCTTGAGGTTGAAGGCTACATCTGAGCGAGTAATGGTCCGCTACTTGCCACGTACCACTGCTTTTTCCTCCCTTTCCATGTTTAATTACCTGGCCTGCCTCACTTCCCTCACTGTAGTTTCCTCCACTATGTCTAACATAAATTAGACTTTTAATCCGCTCGTTAATACTGCATTCTTCATGAGTTCCTATTAAATCCCTACTCAGGTCCTAATAGTTAGTTAAATGCCATGCAAGAGTGCTGCTGATCTGGGCACGACAGCACGTCCCTCCATTTACCCACCTCAGCTCCAACCTCATCTGAGAGATCTGCCAGTTTCTCCCTCTCCACCCGTTCCTACCCTGCATAGACAACATCACCCTTTGCTATGTTGACTTCCAATCACTCCAGCTAGGTCCTTCTATTCCCCTGAAAAGAAGCATTTCAACTACGAATGCCAGCTTGGTGACAGTGGACAAAGACCAGTAGTCGTGTGTGAAGGGGGTAAGAATCGTAAGACTTAATTCAGGAAATGTGCTGCATACAGTCCTGCTTCTTCACAGAAGTGGGAAAGTAGATGCACTCAGTCCAATGATATACGCTAACAATAACCTTGGAATGGTGGTGTGGCGAAGTGCTATTTATGTCTTTGGATCATATGCTGGCTCTGGGAAAGGAAGTGTGAACGCTTGCACCTGGCTAATACATCCTGGGATCAACTGCCAGATATGGAAAAGCGCAGAGCTCTGTTCACTCCAGTGGTCTGGGGAAGTGCAGTTTACCTCTGTGGTGGGGTTGAGAACTTCACAATAGAGGTAGTCAATGGAGTGACTATAGTGCTACTAGACGTTCTTCTGCCTGAAGCCGGGCAAACTCTAGTCTGTGTGCAGGGAGACACTCTCCTAGTCCTAACGTGCAGCTTTCTAACTGCTATATCAAAGGGAAAAGCTGATAGGGCCGTAAATCTGACAAGCGCTCGCCGCATAGCTAGCTGTGTCGGAGTTCACTCCAACCCTGTGCTGTGGAAGGACATTGTCTTCAACCGTGATGGGAGCAGCATTGCCAAGTACTCAGCTAGCGATGGGCATAGATTGGACTAATTTCCACCCCACAAAGACAAGAGACGCTCCAAGTAAGTATAGACCTCTATTAAGAAAATCCTTACTTAGTCAACGACGTGCATAAATTAGTCTAAATTACAATATCCAAAACAAGTCGTTTTCAGAGATGAGAGAATATGCTACACATATAAATTGCGTAACTTTGTAGCGTACATTCCGAAGTCTAACCTCTGTGTTGGTACATTCGGCTTACGATACTGGTCAATAGCCTATTACACCCAGCAGCAGTCTTCATTACCTCCTTAGTTTATCTAGTGCTGATTCGAAAGGAGAAAATGAGAGAAATGGGTTTGCGGTAATTTTGGCTGAGGGAGGAAACTGCAAGGCTCAGTATTTCCTCTGCATAGGATGCAGTCTGCGCTTTTCAGTAGGTAGGAAATACCTTTGTCTGATGCTATCATACTACAAACTGGCAGTGGAGGAAATCCACTGGTCCCGGTAGAGACTGTCTGCATTGCTGCTGACAACCGTGGATGCGGGCACTCTTCTAGACTTTGGGTTTAGAAGTGTACCCAGAGCACGTCTACATGCGAAATAGCGGCTTATGAGTTCTTAGAGTCTGAAGAAGAACACTCACTGTGCATAGCAGAGCAAGGGTTGGAGGATGTCACTAATTGGAAGAGAGCCGCAGTTCTATTGGAGAGAATGGCGAGACTCCTAGACATAGGCGAGAACTCTGCAGTGGGAGCGATAATAGCACCAATTAGCGAAATACTAAATTAAGGACAAGAAGGTACACTGATGAAATGGTTCCCACAGAATCTCTGCTTATTCTAGAGCAGGGAGCTGGAAAGTCAAACCGCTTGGAAGTGACACAGACAGAGGCTGCCTTTGTGCCCACACAAGCAGATTGGCGAGAGGTGGAGGAGACTTAGTACGCTGTCTGCCGAGACAACTGAAGATGCAGCCACCGGTGCAAGGTACAGACAGTTCTTGTGTCCTTACAAAGAGTTTGAGGGATATGGCAAAGGTCGCAAGCTTAATAGGAGCAATGGAAGAGCTGTGTTTAAAGGCTTATCAGGTTTTTCTGACTCGCTTTCCACTTTCGCATGAATTTCCCTACTTTCAGTGCGAACTTGGAAACTTCCACCAAAGCCACGGCAGTACGAAAAGGCACATGTGCTTTAATTGCTTTTTCAGGTCTATCACTTTTGAAGATATAGCTGCTCGCTTACGGACTTATACAGCGTTTGGGACAGAACAGAGAAAATAGGGGGAAACAATGCGATGCAGGCCTATGAGGAGTATATGAAAAGGTCTATCATCTTTAGACTGCTGATAAGAGGCATTCGGTACCTTATTTTGACTGCTTGTTGACATCTGTAGGTCATATGAGCGGCTACTTTGCAATGACCTTGCAGAGGAGTGCTATCAAAAGGCCTACCACTGCCTTGATACAGCCAGCATCGAGGACGTGAAACGCTGTTATTGTATCCGTGACATTTGCAAATGTACCAGAAACTGGACAATAAGGACACAGCTGACAATTCTATTTGCGAGAATGTCTGCTCGGAGATGCTTTTTCCAAGTTTCAGACTGATTTCTTCAATTTGTCCGTGTAGGGCTTTCTTTCTAAGTATGATTATGTCTTTCGACAGCGAGTTCAATGTAGGATTATTGCTTAGAAAGGGAAGCACTTGTGTAGTGTGTCGTACGAAGAGCGATGGAGTGGCTTGCCCGATATGCAGAATGGAATTCTCATTGCAGAGTCGCAGGGAGCTATATCCCTATGTGCAGCTTTAGGTGTTTCTCGGCAAATCTGTGCATTTGCACTATTAGGCAACAAGATAGTGTCTCCATGTGTTGCAAAAATGGCCCTGCGTGCAAGTCTTCTGGCCCTGATTCTGTGTGTGTGGGGCGGTCAATGGGACTGCATGTCCTCCCACAGCCAGCTCTACTACTACAGTGATGTCTGGTCTCCCTGGTACCCAAAGCTCAACACCACCTCCACTCTCACAGTCGTTGGCATCAACACCAACCCATCCCCCGTTTCCTTCAACGCCTTCAGTCTCTGGTTCATGCACGGAGTCAATATGACCCTTTTCCCCAACTTTGTACTGCCGGAAACCACGGTGGTCGAGCCTGCGGCCAACTTTTCACTCAGCTATCCTGTCGATTTCACATCTACTATGTTCACGAATGAGACTTATTGGGTGTTTTTGGAGCTGTACTTAGGGGGGACGGAGGTCAGTTGTTGGCATTTGTCGGAACTCACGGTCGGTGCAGGCTATATTGCTTTGGGAGCGGTGATTTGCTTTAGTCTGACTTGGTAGGACGTAAAATAGGGTATATAAGAACTGAGTGTATGAGAAATTCTCCTGAAATTGCCTAATTCGTCCAGAATAATAGCGCTTTTTGTACTTTAATTGGCAATTTCCCTACATCGACTCGTAAAAGTGTCAAAATATCCTCTACTTTACCCGTATTTCCCCTCAGGTACAGTCCAAACACCCATTCCCAAACCCGAAATAGCACCATTTCCCTATTTCAAGTCCCATAAAACCTCTCTAATGCATATCAACAAGGGCGAAGTGCGGAAAATCTCCGATATTTCCGACGAAAGTGTGTCCAACCAGCTCCAAAGCATGCGCAGTTCCAGCGGCTTTCTGATGCGGCGGCCTACCTTCATCCGCGCCCAGCGGCGTTCTATTGACCTGGGTCGTCCATCCATCCTAGAGTCCAGCCCGCTGTCTCCCGCCCGAGACAAGAAGTGGCAAGCCGTGCAGTGCCTACTCCAAGGGGACATGCCCCCTGCAGAGTACTACGAGTCTCTGCCCTTCCAGCCCGGCTTCGGCTTCTTCAAGCCCTTCCTCAAGGCCTGCATCCAAAGCGGGGAGTCGCTGCAATTCACCTTGCCCGAGTTCCTGCTCCTGCATAAAAAGCCGCTGTGGGTGCAGTCGGCCGGGACTCAAGTCGTGCTGAAGCGGAAATTCTCTATGCAGGACTTCCTGCAGGCGTTTGCAGGGCCGGGGGCCAGTCCGGCTGCAGTGCTGCGGATGCCGGAAAAGGGCGTGTGCATGCGGAGCATACCCTTGAGTGGGAAGGAGCTGCAGGACTTGGTGAGCAAACAGCAGCTGCCGGAACTGGGGATGATACAGAAGTATGTCAAATCGGTGGGGGAGCGACCTACGATGGTGCGACTTTTCTATGTGCCGAGGCCACTGCCTGGGAAAGGCAGTAAAGCGATAGCGATTGTCAGTTCTGAGCAGGTCTCCAGTGGTAGTTATTCAGGACGATACCTAGTTCGAACCAACGCAAAGGAAGGAGTGACCTTCACAGTCCTACAAAGCTCCGCCGCAGCGCCCTACTTGCGCATCGGAAGGCAGATCTGCGCCCTGCTAGAACAGCACTACCGCACCCGCCTCACCGACATCACCTTCGACCTGATCCACAGCGGCTCCAGCCTCTACTCCCTCCTCTCCTGCCACAGTTTCCACATCGACCCCTCCATCCCTCTATCCAAATCGCCAGTCCCCCACAAACCCCAGGAAGAAGTCCACTGCACTGCCTGTCGTCTGCCCTACTCCCCACTCCAAGTCTCCAACTTCCTCCCGTACAAGCTGCTATTAGTGTACAAAGCCAGGGGAGAGCGGGGCAGGACTGTGCTTGCGTTGCCTCATTTGAGAGCGGTGAATGAGGACTTGCTCACGCATTTGGTGAAGTTGTGTGATTTGTGCTACTTCCTTGTGCTGGCGGAGATGGAACTGATGGAGGTGGAGGCTAGGCTTGCGTCTGGGTTGAGTATAGAGGTGAAGGAAATTGACCTTTTGCACCTGGGAAAGGCACAAAAACCCGCCTATTTGCCGTCGAAATTGCGTCTTTTTCGGTTGTTCCTCTATATTAAGTCCGTGAAAGTCCCTGAAAATGCAGATTGGTCCCTAAAATACAAACTTTTCGGCCAATCTCTCAGCAAAACAAGCGGCCAGGCCTCTTTCGCTGCTCTTTTTTACATCCTTTGTCCAGTCTCGCCCTCCCCATTCCCCTCCCTCTCCATTTCCTTCACCATCAAGTGTCCTGAGCAGAAGTTAACAGGCGACTTGAAGCCTTTGCAGCACTGGCACAGGGCTTCCGAGGTATTGAGGGAGGACTTTAGGGTGGATTTGTATGCTGGGGACTGGACGAAAGGGGAAATCGGACTGACTGTGGGTCTGTCGCAAGAGGGGGAGATAGAGACGAATAGGCTGGAAGTAGGGCTAAGGAGGTGGCAAGGACTGTACTTGCCTGAGGGGAATTGCTACTTTGATGGACGGCCGTTGCCTGTCCAGTGGCTAGAGGCCTTGGAGCCTTCCTATTGCCTCAAAGCTACTGTGACGCCGAAAAACTTGGTCGGGGAGGAAAGCGGCTACACACCCTTGCTGGACTTGGACCGGTACCTGCTCGCAACTGGTCCAAAAGTCCTGAAATCCAAAAGAATCGCCAAAAAGCGGGCCGCAAGTCTGACCAAAGCATCAGTAATGCCAGAAAAAGAGAAAACCCAGCTATCCGCCCCTAGACTCCGTGCGATACCTGAAAACGAACCACTGCAACGACCCCAGTCCTTCGACTCCACGGACCTGAGTGCTTCCGTGGCTCGCTACCTGCAAGGGAAGTGGATCCCTGCCATAGAGAGACTGAAACAGAAGGTGTCCATTTCAAAGGCGGCTATAGGGGAGGTGGACAGCAGTATGGAAACTCTGTCTTTGGGGACTTCAGCCACTACTGTTGAGCTGCTCCCGAGACCGAGGTCGACCTGTCTGCCCCCCCGCAAGGCCCATGCTAGAGCTGTTTCGGCTAGAGTCATCCGTGCAGCTTGTCTTGTATACCGTTGATGTATGCTAGTAATGGCTTTGTTCCTCCCTTCCACACCAATCTAGGCCTAGTTCCTCTGTGAGTGGTACAATATGAGTGTGGCGGACTTGGTGAAAGGACTGTGTCATCAGACAAATGAGGAAATGCTGGTGCAACAGGCGAGCAGGTGGACTTCTGCGGATTTAGCGACCTGCAAAGAGATTATTTCCTGGGTAAAGAAGATAATCAAAACCAAGAAAGAACCTCCTTCCGCCCGCCTAATGGCTCTCAAAGTACCCTCCAACCAGCTCTTCCACCAGTGCATGCTGCGGGGCAACGTCACCTTCCTGACCTTCGCAAGCAAGAAAGTCATGTCCCGCTTCACAATTCTAGCCAGCTACAAGAAACAGCTGCGGGAGGTCAATCGCGGTGAGGATATTTTCGGCGCCGCAAGCACAGTTTCCGCTCAAACTAGGCGAGACTCAGCGGCCTTCCTGCAGTGCTTGCTGGCCTACATCCGCATTTGGTCGCAGAGACATGGGAAAATGCAGGATGGGTCGATGTCTCTGTTCAGCCAGGCGTATACCAAGTTGACCAATGCGGCAGTGGCGTTTCCGCCTGCGGAGCCGCCCTTGGCAGTGGTGCAGAATAGGCCGGTTTCGGGGGCGCCGAGGGGCATTGTGCAGCCTTTGACCCGGGAAGAGCTGGAAGAACGCTCGAATGCTGCCCAGTTGCTCAACTCCTTGCTCGATAGTTCCAGTCCGGATGTGGAAACGATGGCGGAAATGAACACGGAGCTGACTACTTTCCTGCTGAGAATTGAGCGAGAACTCAACTTGAAGACGGGACAGGCGGGCATGGAGGACTACGTCTCGCAGTTGTTTGAAATGAACGATTTCCTCAGACAGACCTTAGAGAAATACGAGCGATTTAAGCTGAATCGCATTGCCCCGGCCCGTATCCCCTCCGCCGCGCCTGACAACATCTACCTGGAAAGCGAAGAACAAGAACTCCAGCTCGCCATGGCCGAGTCCATCCGAATCAGCAGTCCCAGTCCCGTCTCCAACGGCCAGTCCGAGGCCGAACTCGCAGAAAAGCAAAGCACTCTGCGAGCCTTACAGGAAGAACTGAACAGGACCAAGCAACAAGCTATGGACTACGCGAGAGAGGCGGAGCAAAGGAAGGAACTGGCAGGGAGACTCAGGACGGAGGGGGAAAGGGACCTGCAGGCCAGGGAAACTCGCTACAGCCAGGAAATCCAGGCGACTATGGCGCTTATGGGAGGTGCGGAAGCGAACAGAGGGAAGCTGAGTGCAGCTCAAAGTATGCTGGAGGGACTCAAAAGACAACTAAGTGAGAAGGAAAATGAGCACAGAGCCATTTTGAAGGCGCTCACCTCTGTCCAGGAGGAAAACAGCAGGCTGAAACAGGCCTTTTCCCTGCAAAGCAGCCCTGCTCTCTATTCCTCGCAGGATTTCGCCACTATCCGTCCTTCCGCCCAGGCCTTCCCTGTGCCTTTCCTCCCTGTTGCCCCGCTCCCCACCCAATCCGCTCAAGTTGCCCCTGACAATGCCTCCTTTCTACTCAATGCCCTGCAAATCAGCAAGGGATTAGTCTATACCGATGCGGAAATCGAGGTCGGCTTCCTGTTCAAACAAGCAGGAACGATGCTTCTATACGTCGGCAACAAGAGCCAAAGCGAATTAACGGGGCTGCAGACTGTAGTAACCGACAGTCCCGCAGAAGGCCTGAGACTGGCTATCAATAAGCAGACTGAAGAGCAGGGAATTACCTATAAAGGCAAGGTCAATAGGGTGGTGACTATTGAGAGAAGTGGGGTTTTCCTTGGTTTGCCGAGTTTGCTGCTGAGCTATCAGTAGGCTGTATGCAGGTCGAAAGAGGTGAGGAGAGGACTCAAGTTGATGCTGCCGCTGTCCATTGTGAGGTATATGACTCCTGCCTTGCCTGCGCCAGACAGAACAGCAGCCGCAGCTTGGCGCGCCCTGGAGCCCCACTCCTCCCACGTGTCCCTGCCTCCAATCCCCGACCCTCTCCTCGAAAGTCTCAAGTTCGAAGGTTTCCTGACCAGGGAAGTGGCTTCAGGGGGAGTGATGCTCTCAGGGGCACTGGAGGGGGAAGCGATGGTGGCTTTATTGGTGGGTATGGGGGATGTGACGGTTAGGAGCAGGTCGGAGCCTCTTCGGACTGCGATTTTGACAGTGGTTTCGCATATGCTTAAGTCGTAGAGAGATGGGCAGGACTGAGGAAGGTTAATTAGACGAGTTTATTAGCACTACGGGAATATCTCTCTTGGAATTGCCGATTTCGACGTAATCGCAAGCAGATCGCACTATAAAAGTCCGTATTCCGACGTGACAAGAATCTCCTAGTTCCCTTTTCCCGTCTTTCATGGTCCAAATGCCTCCACCGAACTGCCGCAAATCCCTGCAGGCCAAAGCCCAGTGGACTGGCTTACTAATATATGGAAGAGGAGAGAAGTGGGTCTATGAGTCTGAGCGACTTGCAAGACAGGTCCACCAGTCACAGTCCTGAGGACTTGAGGGCGGCTGCTAGGATGCAGGGACTGTTCGGCCAGATTCCCCTGCAGTCCTCCGCCTCCACCTACGACCTGAGTCGCAAAGACCGCCCCTGCATCCCTAAAATGGGGAACTTCCAGCAAGTCTACATCAAGCGCAGTCTGTGGCCACAGCTGTCCTATGCAGAGCAGTGCCAGCTGAAGCAGGAGCACAGCCGTTTGCAGGGCCAGTACGCCGCCAAAGTGCAAGAGAACACGACTCTGCGGCTGCAACTCGGAGGGGGCAGGTCCAGCAGTTGTGAGAACTGCGCCAAGGAGCGAGAAAGGCGCTTGGCGACGGAACTGGCGCTGAGTCAAGCAGTGGAACTGAGCAATGTGCTGTTGAAAGAGGTCAGAAGACTGGATGGAGAGCTTGTGCGGGTCAGTCGCTCGCCTCCGGCCTAGGTAGAGTCCTAAGCGTGCAATCTTAGGGTGTTCTGCCTATTGTCTGGCTCCAGAGAGCTAGAATGCACGCTGCTGCGGGTCGATATTGCCATTTAACTGCAAAGAATTCCTTCTTGCCCTGAAATGGATATGGCTAACTAACTGAGTAGCGGCCCGCTGCAGAGTGAAATTCTCTTCAGCGTCGTAGGGACAGTCCTAGCACTGTGGCAGTGCGCGTTTATCAAATGCTGCACTCCACTAGGTTGGATTTAGCTGGAAAATAGCGGTTAAGGGCGGGAAATGAAGGCATTTTGGAGGGCTGGCTGGGCGTATTTCCATCCCCATCCAAAAGATGCCTTCCCCCTCTCGCTCCTCTCCAACACCAATGAGCAGAAAGCCAGTGTAAGTGCTTTACCGTCCACCCTGCAGCAGGGAAATGCCTAGAAAGTACTTGCCTGGTCTGCCATTATAGGCGTCTAGGTCTGGAGGTTGAGGGATGGGATAGGAGGGTGTGCTTAGGGAGTGCTAGGCTCCATTCTTCTAATATGACCGCCACAACGCTCCGATTCGACTCCATCCGCAAGCCCCAGTCCTGTCCATTCCTCGAGTCAGAAGCAGCCACGACCGTGCCCAGCTCCCCTCGACAAGGCGAAGACTTCAGTCCCTACCTGGCAGAGGCGGGCCTAGAGGTCTGCGAAGTGCTCAATGAAGTGCCGGAGGAGCACTTGCAGACGCTTTTAGACACATTGCCGCCGTTCAGACTGGATTTATATGCAGGGCTTCCAGCGATTGCGAGGCTGTTCGGTGCGAGGGAGAATGGACCTAAGAAGGAAGAGGCGGCTAAACAGCAAGGAAAGACCAAGAAGCGGCAAAGGAGCATAGTAGCGGCTCCTGCGGCTCCAGTGAAGCTGCCCAAGCTGGAAATCCCGCCTGCCTCGCCCCCTACAGAGCGCCGTGCCAAGGGCAGTCACGCTGGCCTCTACGACCTGCTCGAGGCTAAGAAGCAGGAAGCGGCTAGCAGGGCTAGGGAGGTGCCTAGTCAGAAGACACAACTGCGTCGCAAGCTGGAGTCGACGGAGGACCTGTACGCCAGTCTCGGACTGCTCAGCAAGAGATAGAGATACCCACGGATTTAGTCTCTATAGGCAGCTAATCGGGACTGCGGGGATAGAGGGAAGGCTGAGTTTGGTCTGATGGGGAGATATGGGCGGATTGTCTCTGCTATTGGCTTTGACTACATGTCATAAACCAGGCATACCCAAACTCAGTCGATTTGGCTCTAGGCGCTTTCTCTATTCAAACTAACCAGCAGTCCCTTCCAAGTCACTTCTATATTTAATGGAGGCGGACTTAGAGAGGGACGGCAATCAGTGTCCAAACTGCCTAAACTCTCTGGTAAGCATCGCCCCTCAGGCTCTATTTTACACCTGCGGCTGCGTGGTTTGTCAAGAGTGCCAAGAGGAAATGCAAGAATGCCCTCTTCACAAGAAAGACCTGTACCGCTGCAGAGACCCAACTGTGCAAACGCAGCTGATCGAAATCAATCGCTTGTACGAGCAATATGAGAAGGAGTACCACACTTCTGATCGACCGGAACTGGACGGACTGGTACTACAGCTGAGACTGTATGTGAAAGGCAAGGGAACGCCACAGCCAGTGCAACCCGCCTACCAGCCTCTTCCTGAGTTCCCCAAGGTATGTCCGAATTGTCACATTCCAATGACGGCACTTAGGTGCAACTGCGGGTTTGTCGACCTGTCGATTGTGCCTACTTATGTGCAGACTTTAAGGGAGGAAGCCAGCTATGTCCCCTGCAGAAGGTGTGGGCAGACTACAACACCCAAGGGACAGCCGAATTGCTACAACTGCGGAAAGTCGTTGGATGGTGGGGATTCCTCGCAAAGTAGCCAAGTTTGGGCTTGTCGTTGCGGCTATGAGTACAATATGGAGGCTAGTTGCATCCAGTGTCATGTTCCGAAGACTGAAACCCCTCCAAAGCCTGTTGTACCGCTAAAGCCTGAAGGAAGCACTTTAGTATGGACATGTACTCATTGTGGCTATGAGTATAACTTGAATGCTACGAGCAATTGCCTAAAATGCAAAAAGAATAAATTTGATCGGCCACAGGCTGGATGGCAGTGCCCATGCGGCACTTTTAACCCTGTGAATGAGTATTACTGCTCTTACTGCAGGAACCCCAAGCCAACTCCTCAGATCCCTCATCCAGCTCCTCCAATTCCTCATCCAGATCCCTCACATTGGACCTGCCAAAAGTGCAAAAGAGACAATCAGAACCTTGCGAAGATTTGCTACAACTGCAGAAGCCAGAAAGTGGTACTAAACCCTCCTCGTGCAGGCTATCAGCCGAGCAGACCTAAGTAATATAGGCTAAATCAGGAGACATGGACTCTGACTCGACCCAGCAAGTCTTCCTACAGTGGCTTTCCCTCTGCACTAACTCCACTACATCCACTCGCACTGAGCGTATTGCCGCCCTTTCCAGCCTCCAGTCCTTCCTCACAGTCCCTACCCACGTTTCCCTATTCGTCATTCCCTTCCTCGACCAAGTCTGGGAGATGCTCCAGCACTACCTGTTCCGTCCTTTGTCCTCTGCTCCCAAGCCCCAAGACACAGATGTGGAAGACCTGGGCATAGTCTGGAGCCCTGAAACAGACCCGAATTGGCAGGAAATCAAGGCTGTGTATGCAGTTTTTCATACATTGGTGTGCAGTGAGGATCTGGAAGTCAAGTATGTAAAGCAGTTTATGACCCCTGCGTTCCTTAGGGACTTTATTGCCTTGCTAGATTCGCCGGTTCAGGAGGAAAAGAGAGAAGCACTGATTGCACTACATAAATTATACGCGAAAGTGATCCCTCGCAGGAAGCTAATCCGCACCATCCTCAAAGAAACCCTCCAAATTGCGACTTACGAGGAAATCCAATTCACCGGAATAGCAGAAATCCTGGAACTGCAGTCCGCAGTGGCCTCCGGCTTCAACGTCCCTTTACGGCAGGAACATATCGATTTCTTCACCCAAGTGCTCCTCCCACTCTACAAAAGCCCACATCTAGACAGCTTCAGTTCTGGTTTAAACCACTGCATGGACCAGTACATAGATAAAGATGCTGCTTTGGTGCAGCCGCTGCTTGCTACTTTGCTGAGGTATTGGCCCTGTGCGAGTCCTGCGAAGGAGGTTGTGTTCATCCTCACGTTGAATGATGTGGTTTTGTGCCAGTGGAGGGGAAGCGACTTGGGGAGTCTAGTGCGGAAATTGACACTACGGATGTGTCGGATAATGCTTAATTTGTATGCAAAGAGTGTGGATCATTTACTTTCACATCTGGAGTCAGAGGGCTATATGCGCCTCTTGAAAACATATAAGGAAACCATGTACCCCCTACTGATTCCTGTCCTAGTGGAGCAGCAAAGTCACTACTGGCACCTGTAACCCCTACACAGTCCACTACGAACTAGCTTCGAAAGAGCCTCCCAGCTCCTTTCTGGCCTGGACAAGGACCTGTATGAGCGCTGTACCTCGCTGCCGCTTCCCCTGTGCAGTGCTTCTTTCCCTGCTGAGAATCCTTTGTGGAGCGAATTCACACTCCAAGCGCAGGGCTTGGACCCTACTCTTCCTGAACCGGTAGTGCCGTATTCGTCTGCTCGTGCAAATTAAGGAACGGTGGCTAGCTAAAGTCTGAATTTAGGCTCTAATTCTCGAGTTATAGTCCCAGTAAAGGGAACTTGTGCATAGTCAGAATGGAAATAAGGATCCAGGAGCCCGCAAATACTTACGATTAAGAATACTGCTAGGACTGTTTGGACCGGCGAATCGGCATCCCTGCCCCAAGAGCAGTCCTCAGCCAGGAAAACATCAAGCAAGTCACCAAGCACATAGCCAGCCAACTCCAACTCCACTCCCTCCGCCTGATTTCCACCTCCTCTACCCTGCTCTCCACCCTCAACCTCTCCCTCCCGACTTCACTCACTGATATGGAAAGTCCGCCTCTCCCCACTCTATACAAAGGACTCACAAACAGACTTTCCTCATCCGGAGCCCGGTCCTCGTCCCCTAAAGTGTGTAAACGCACGGAAAGGTCCATTTCTTCTCGGAAGGAAAACTCGCCGATTTCGGACTCGCAAGGGTCGTCGCTAGTGCTGTGCGTGGGAGCCTGCGCACTGAGCTGCTCTTCTAAGTAGCGGGCGCGGGAACTGGCTTGGTGCAGAGTGAGGCTCAGCTCTTGCGAGCTCCGCTCTGCTTCCATCATTTGCTCCGTAGCGTCTTTTAGGCTGGTTTCGAGCTCCTCCGCTCTTTGCGTCGCTTTGCACAGTGCCCGCTTCGCAGCCGTCTTCTTGGCCGCTAAGGCCACTATTCGTTCATTCGCGAAGGAAAGCGAAATGCGAAGTGCTGCATTTTCCTGTGCAAGCAGCACTTGCGCATCTACATACTCCCTACCCTGAAAGGTCTGACTGCGGCGAAACCCTGTCATTTGGGTCTGTTTCAGAGCCAAACGAGCACTTTGCGCTTTCTTTTTCCTGCGGTCCGCCTTGGCTTCCAGCACTCTCACCAGTCCTTGTGTCCTTTGGAGTTCTTTGAGCACTGCACTGTGCTGGTTTTCGGCTTCTTCCAGGGCTGTGAGGGTGCTGTCCAGTTGGTTTCTATTGCGGTCGAGGTCCACCTAGGTAGGGGCTACACTTAGGCTGTGGACTTGGTCCCGCAGGAGTTCGTTTTGGCTACTGAGTGGCTTGCAGTGGTTCTCTCCCACTGTGGGTTTTAGCAGAGACTGGAGAGAAGGGAGGTAGGGACGGAGCTGTAGACTGAGAGTAGGGAAGTAGTGGTCTGAACAGTCTGTTAGGCTATCCAGCAGCTCCAATATTCGCTCTTTTTCGCCCATTTTACCCCTTTTCTCCTTAGCTACTGCTTATTACTCCAATTGAGATGGCAATAGATTGCAAGGATACAGTGATATGGCGCATTGTACAGGACTCCGGCTTAAAGCACTTTAGGCATGCATGAATTGGCTCCTCCAAGACGCAACTCACCTAGTACTTATCAACTACTTAGTATTCCAGTACTGTTTCTAGATGGTGGGTTATTTGGTTTATTGGAATAGGAAATGTAAACTTGTGCAAATGCCTTGTAAATCCCATCAGGCTAATTACTATGCCTGAGCGAAATGTAGAAGTTCGCCAGACCTTGTCCACTGCTTCATTATGGCAGTTGGACCTTATAGCTCGCATATATGTGCGGTTTTAGGGTTACTAGCCCTATCCGACCTACTTAAACTACGATATCTAGAGTATTTATGTGACTATTCATCCTCTCTACCTAACACTAACACCCAATCCCTCACAACAATGAAAATCACCAGGATAGCCACATAGTTCACAAACATAATCGTCATCTCCCGCCACAAGATAAACACACAATTACAATCAAACCCACCCCTAGGCATGTGCCCAGGTATCCGAAGAGCTTCTCCAAAACGATAACGAAGGGAGACAGCAGTAACACGGGAAGTGTGAAGAGGAAAAAGCCAACGAGGTCATCAAATACATTAGACATGTTTTTATTATGTCACTTGGAGGGATGTAGGGCAGAAGGGCTGTATTGCTGTAACTGCTAAGGGCAGTTTGAGGGAGTTCTAATAGCGTGCCTATAATAGTAGAGACGTTGAAGGCTTTGGTATCAATTGATTGCTATGAGAGTTAGGCGATCTGTTCATTAAATACTAGAGTCTAAGCCTTAGAAAGCCTAGCTAGATAGAGGGCAACACCCAAAATACCCTGGTGACTGCATCATCATGCCGAGCTGTAATGGAGTGGTCCTTGTGATTGTAGCCATTGGCGCCTGTGTGCACAAACTCACCTGTATGAGCACGCGTCCCTCCGCATTGGAAAGTAACATTGTCACTCACATTATAGTAACTAGAATAGTTCACTCCGACATACTTACTATTCCAAGTCCCCCAAGTTTCCAGCGTTCCTGAGAAAATCAGATGTCCTTTATCGTAGTTTTGAGACCACTCTGTGCCTGTGGGCGTTTTCCCGTTAATGAAGTTGAGCAAGGCGTTATTCGGGCATTCATGCTCTGGGTAGTAATAACAGCCAGAGGTATTGTCAGTCCATTTATAACTTACTTTCACAGTGGGAAGAATCCAGGAATATTCCGTCTCCACAGTGATTAATTTGTCTGAAAAGGCAATTCCCTTTATATCCATACCGCCTAATACCTCTGCAGTTACTCCCAGTACTTCAGGAGTATACGTCTGGGCTTCTTTTCTCATTAAGCGAACATACATCCTGCCCAAACGGTCATGGGTGACATAGTATTTATTCGTCCTGCCTGCAGCAATCTTCACATAGTAATCTCCCTGGGGACGAGGCGGCAGGGATTTGAAGGAAGTGAAGACCTCTGCCTCAGGCGGAGGGTCAGGAATGCGGCTTGAGAAGGTAGGCACGAAAGCGGGGATAGGAGCATTGGCAGGAGAGGGACTAGCTTCCATGGCAGTGCTGGAATTATTGTAGCAATGCCTAATGGCTCGAAGACTTTCCGCCTATGCTGCCCTATAATAAATACATCCTGATATCAGCGTGCTAACTCTAATCCTAAGGCTTCCAAGAGTCCTTTCTATGCATATTTGTTACCTCTTTCAAGTTTTCTGAAGATGTAGGACATGCATTTCCGGGACCTGGAAGTTCTACTATGAGGATGAAGCCTATTGCTTCTACTCTACCCGCCATACAGCCTGTATTCTGGAGACATTCACACTTCATTCTCCTTAACCGCTAATACAGTTCGACATAGACAAAACACGAATTCCCCTCAGAAGGGAAATATTAAGCTAATCGTGGACTCCTCTATGAAGCTTAGGAGTCCGAATTCCCTCTCTAGCCAACTTCCCCAGTCTAAAATACATCCTAAAGCCTAAATTCCCTGTTGACTTAAATAATGACGCCCAAAAACAGTTCGTGGAGTCAACAACTCTTCGCAGCCCTGTCTCCCTTCAGCATGTCCCGCAGATCTGCTGCTGCCTTCGAAGAAAACCGACTCAAGTTGGACGAACTCAGACAGCAACACCCGGACAAGAGTCTCGAGGAACTCAAGGAAATGATGAAGAATTACTTGGATAATGAGTCGCTGAAAGGCAGAATTGCAGGCAAAATCACTCGTTTGAAGGCGAAAATCAGCGGTACGACTTTTCGTCGGAAGCTGCACAAGTGGATATTTACCTTCAACTTCTTGAGACTTCTAGGAGAGTTTTTTCTGCTGGGCAAGGCACCGTGTTGGTACCCGGTCTGGCACATTTTCTGGGCGGTGGTACTGCTCAGCGGGCGGATTGTGTATTTCCGCATGCTGAAATACCACTACTTCTTGGTGGATTTCTGCTACTACGCGAATTCTCTGCTACTTCTTTACCTGTGGAAATACCCGGACTCGATGTGGCTGGGCTGTGCGGTCTGGGGGTACTCCTTCGGCTCACTGCTGTTTTCCGTCCCGCTGTATACGAATATGATCGTACTGCATAATCTGGATAAGACAACCACCAACTTCATCCACATCGCCCCCGCCATCACTCTCTGGGCAGTGCGCTGGTTCGACTGCAGCAACTACTGGCTCGCCCACAACACTCCCGCCTTCCTGCCCTACTTCCTCCGAGGCTTCCTCCTCTATCTCCTCTGGGCAGTCCTATACTACTTAGTGATCTTCGTGTTCACCTTCAAGCGTTGTCAAGCGAAGCAGAACCTGACCCTATACACCTGGATGTTGGAAGACACCAGTGCCTGGCCCTACAAAGTCTCAGGTCTATTGGGAGATACCTGCCGTCCACTGATGTTCATGACAGTGCATTTTTTGATGTTTAGTCTGGGGTTGGTTGTGAGTTATTGCTGTATGCTCAGTTTTGTGTTCTGCACTGGACTGGTGATGTTGGTGGGGTTTATATGTGTTTGGAATGCGGCTACGTACTATATAGACTACTTCGGAAAGGACTACGAAAAGAGACTGAAGGAGCTGAAGGACTGGGAAAAGCAGCAATAGGTTAGCGATATTTAGAAATAGCTGCAGTTAGTCTGAGTGCTTCCGGTAGGCTATTAGTACAGTATTCGGCTGAATGTGTAGCAGACCCAGTCCTGTACGGCCACCTAAGCCTGGCTCATAATGGCCGAAAGCACTGCTTACTTCTCCAACCTGCTATCTCTCCAAGAAGACCAGCAGATTCTGCAGTATGTCCGCTCCGAAGCCCAGCGCTTCGCCTCCTTTCGCCACACTCGCAGTGAAGAGCTTTTGGCCAAGCTGCACATACTGGAGCACCTAGTGGAGAGCACGAAGGCTCGCAGTCCCACTCTTTCCAACCACTTAGTGCGCATTTACGAGCGTCTAAAGGAACTGGACAAAGACACAGGCGCCTACTTGACCCACGTGGACCAAGTCTTTCGACTGATGTACACCTTCACCAACCCCCGTAGTCTCCTCTACGCCAGTATAGCGCAGCTGCTAACATCGGAAGATGAAGAAACGCTCAGGCAGGTGATGAGTGTGAAGGACTTGCTAAGCATTCGAGCTTCATTGGCCACTGTTTTGGACGCTATTCACAGACATACAGACCCTGGAGCGCCTAGTCAGCCTTTGCTGGAGGACCAAGTTGTGTCGGATTCGTTGACAGTCACCCGGAAAATGATCGACAACGTCAATAACTGCCTGGAAAAAGCGGCAAAAAACCCTATTCGCAGTCTTATGCGCTCTACCACGGAAATCAACTTTCCAATGTCATTCAAGCCGGAAACTGACAGCACCATGACGCTGTTGCTGCCCTACTTAGCCTTGTTTCTGCACGCAATTACCGACACTTTCCTTCGAATCATAGACGAAGAGCTGATGCAGCATAAGAGCGCAGTGTTTGGCTTTGTGACGAAGGAAATGTACCTACTGGTTGGATTTGTCTTCCTATTCATCTACAACTGCATCCTCAACCGTTCTCTCAACCGCGCCATCCTGGTAAGTGCGCTATTGCTGTCCTGCGGCACAGCCGGTATCGCCGTAGTGCTGTACACAGGCCAATACCGCTACTTAGCCCTGTGCAGAGGTCTGGCCGCCACTGGCGGTCCCGCGCTAATCGCTCGTCGTTACCTAGTGGACGTGGAGGACAACTTCACCAGGACGAAAGCCTCTGCTATGTACTCCTTCGCATTCATGCTGGGCACTGCCTTCGCCTACTGCTTCCTGCAGTTCGTGCACACTTCCTCGAGACTGGACTGGCTGCGAGACGTCCAAACCTACGCTGCAGTCATCGCTGTGTTCGCCATTTTGTGGATGATGCTAGCCCTCCTAGCGCTCATCTTTCGGAAAGAGCCGCAAATCAAGCACTCTCACCTCGACCAGTCCTACTACGTGAGCAGTTGGCTAGTCCTGCTCAACATCTTCATCCTCAGCTCTGTCTACTTCTTCATAGAAAACATCGCCATTTCCAAAGGAAGGACTGACTTCGGGTGGACTCTGCAGTACGGAGAAACCTTCCTTGCGGCTTTCTATATGACTGTAGCGCCACTTAACCTGGCGCTCGCAATTGGGTCTCATTTCATCAGAGACAGGCGCTTTGTACTGGTTTCGATATGTCTCTCCGCTGCTAGTCTCGCAGTCATGGTGAACCTGCAGAAAACCAGCTTCCTCCTAAGCTGCCTAGTCGTCCTTTTCGCCTACGACATCATCAGAGGTCCCGCCTACTCCCTCTACTCCAAACTCGAGCCCAGGAACCCTGCCCTCAGAGGCAGTATAGCGGAGGTGCTCGCCTTCATCGTAGCCGAGGCTATGGCTGCCAATGAGCGAGCATTCGAAACGAAGTGCTACGCGTGCTGCGGCTGCCTGCTGTTCACTCTTGCAGCGCACTACTTCGAGAAGTGCTGGTTCAAAGCTGCACTGCGACGTGCGAAGGTACTATAGTCCTAGTCTAGCAATCCCCCTCACTATGTGGTCTGAGGCTTGCAGGCCTGGGAAATAGTAGAAATGGAGCCTAGTGCAGTGGTCAGTGTCTGCTACCACTTCCCCTCCCTCGACACTCTCTTCGGCCTGGCCTATCTCAAGCTCTACTTCGCCCAGCTGCCCCAGTTCACCTACAACTACTACCAAATCAACAACCGACTCACAGTGGAGTCTCTGCAGATTCAGTACTCGGACAAGCTGTACTATGTAGGGATTGTCCCGAAAATCCACCTACTGGTGCAGACCGCCAGAATGGCGAATCAAGTTATCATAATTGACAATAAGACGGAAAACGCTATGGAACTTTCCGCGAAAATCCGCGATCCACGGCTGAAATCGAAACTAAAGCTAATTTATCCGCCCCTTGACTCCCCCAAAGAGTCAGTTTTCTCTGTCTGCCACCACTACCTCCCTGCCTCTTTCCCCGTCCCTCAGTCCCTTTCCCACATCGCTGCCTACGTCTCCGACGCAGAGTTCTTCAAGTTCGAACTGCCAAGAAGCAAAGAAGTCGCTTCCGGCCTATACACTCTGTAAGGACTAGACAGAGTGAAGCTGATTAACCCTGCAGACCCCAACTTTTTAGACCTATTTGCGGAATTGACGGTGGAGTCGGTTATTGAAATGGGACATGAGCGGTATTTGGACTATCAGAGAGCGCTGGAAACTGCACTGGAGGAGACTCCTAGAGTCGTGCATATTGAGGGAAGGGCGGATTTGCCCTGTCTTTCGCTCACTACTGAGAACAAAATGATTAAATCCGAGGTAGAGCTAGGCAGCTGGGACATAAGTTGGCGGAAATCAGCAAGAGACGCGGGTTTCTGCCGGCTGCTATTATCGCTCATGCTATAAAGGGCAACTACAAGAACCTAGTAGCCCTCAGCTTCCGCAGCAATGACAACTACGACGTGGGGGAAATTTGCCGCAGAAACGGAGGCGGCGGGTACACGCAAGCCGCGCAATGTCGTTTGAACAGAGTGGTGTTCGAGAGAGACTGGGTGCAGGAGTTCTTAGCTTAGTCTGGAGTATGGGTTCGGTGAGAAAGCCTTTCACCTCGGGGTTGGGTGCGGGGGCGGGCTGTAGAGCTGTGCAGCTGCTCCAGTTCCTGCAGTGCTGCGGCCAGGACAGGTCGCTGGAGTTCATCTTCTTGCTTGTACGTGTATCCTATGAAGTTGGGGTCCTTCCTCTGCTTCCTTCTCCTGGTCACCTCAGGGAAGAACGGGTCCTTTTCTTCGAATTTGTCGAAATTGCTGGTGTCGATTTCGCTCTTGATCTCTGGTCTGTAGGGCGCAGCAATGCTTCTGATAGTGTCCCAGTTCAGACCGTAGAAAAAGGGGTGGTTTTTTATCTCCTGAGCGCCATTTCGTCCGAGACGATCTTGAGGCTCAGTAACTAGACGTCGAATTAGGTCTGAGGCGGACGGACTGAGCTTCGCTTCTTTGGGAATGGAGAAGGTTTTCCGCCAGTGAAGGATCTTTTGACAGGTGGCGGAAGGGTCGTCAGCGAAGAAAGGGGGATAGCCCACTAGCATCTCATACAAAATGACCCCAACAGACCACCAATCCACCGTCTCATCATACCCCGTTCTCGCAAACACCTCCGGCGCAATGTAGTCCGGAGTGCCCACCGTGCTAAACAACTGCTGCCTCGTCCTCTTGCCCTCCGGCCCCCGCTCCTGCAGCCTTTCCTGTCCATTCCTAGGTCTGGAGTCCTCAGTTCTCAGGCGGTTGTCGTAGGGGTGGGGGACAGTGGCTAGGTCTGCTCGCTTGCACAGGCCGAAGTCGCTGATTTTGATGCGGCCTTCTCGGTCTAGAAGGATGTTGTCGGGCTTGAGGTCTCGGTGCACGTACCCCATCATGTGGACGGACTCCACTGCGGCGACTGTCTGGGCTGTGTAGTACCTCGCTTCGGCTTCGGTTAATATATCCTTCTTCATCAACAAAGTCATCAAGTCCCCTCCCGCCAAGTACTCCATCACCAAGTACAGGTACTTCTCATCCTGAAAGGAGTACTTCAGCTCCACAATCCACGGGTTGTCCGCTCGGGCCAGTACGTCTCGCTCTGCTCTGACGTGCTGCACCTGGTTCTTATACACCATTTCGGACTTGTTCATTTTCTTCATGGCTAGGATGGCGGCTGAGGCTCGGTGGCGCACTACACGCACTTCGCCGAAGGCTCCGCGGCCAATGATGGCCAAAGGCTCGAAATCAAATACACAGATTCTGCGTCTGCGGGTGCGAAGCTGTTCCGCCTCCTTATGCAGGACTTCCTGTCGTATTTCATCCTGCTGGTTGTCAGAAAGCCTCATATCGCTAAGGACGCGGTTGATGTCCTGCCACTGCTCCTTCCTCTCCTGCTCATCCCTAATTTGCTTCTGGTACTTCCGCTCTATGTAGGCCTTTGCGACTTCCGCCTTGTCTTTGGTCTGGGAAGAAGCCTGGTTGCCTTCGCGCTTGCGTAGAGGGGATGGCTTGGGACTTGCCATTTAAATAGCTATCGACAGTCTAAGTCTCTGCATATAGTGGAAGTTTTTAGTCTAAATCAGGCCTTTTGGGTATATGAAGGGAAATCTATATGCAAATTCGAGAATTTGGGAATGGGCGATTTAATTGCATCTATTTGACTGTGGGGAAATGACAAATACCCATACAACTAGTAGAAATGTAGTACCCAACACACCTAGTGCAATACTCCTTCTAAGCACGTCTTCATTGTCATACACTGCCTGTAATAGTATGAAAGCGGATCTGCAGGCTCGCTCTAGACGCAGGATCAGTCCGAATTCTCGCCTTTCCCCCTATTTGGAAGTCATACTGTCGCCTCTAAGAAGGCGTTCGCATACTTTGATTCACAAAGCAGGCGAGATAGGCAGGAAAACTCCTCATTTTTGCGAAACTGGGCAGAATCAGCGAATACCAGAGCAAAATTACCAGAGTGAAGTACTATTTCAAGGGAAAAGGCAGGAATTAGTCGCTTTAAAGCAGGCTTTTTCCCAATTAATCGAAGTAAAGCAGCAATTACTCAAGTCCTTCAGCTTAAAAGCATCAACAAACTTAGGCAAATCTGACATTAGCGGCCTAGCCACAGAGACAGAAGACTTATACAGCCTTTTATCCTCCAGCCACAGCACTATTTCCCAGCTCTTACAGCGCTACAGTGCTTTGGCGGCAGAGTTGCACCGTGTAGCGCAGGAAACTGCCTTGCAGAGATATAGAAGTGAGGAAGAAATCGCCGCTTTGGCAGTCAAAGCGTCAATGGTAGGTCTTACCTAGCTGCAGGAAGTACTGACTGTCCGGAGGAAGTTGAACACTCAGGGCGCACACCAACTCAGGCTTCTCCGCAGTCAGGTCTCCGCTGCAGAGGCAGAAGTGGCAGTATGCGTCCAAGAGCAGCTGCTCCTGCAGCAACGCTTAGCCCAGCTCTCCCAAGCCTAACACCAGCTACCTGCTTCAAATACTCCTTTTGAGTGTCAACTTAGGGAAAGTCCCTATTGGCTAAAGAATGCTGTGCTGGCAATTGCCCAGTGTTACTGCTCAAATGAGCACTCAGACCCTAGAGAGTCCTCAGCCTTGGGACTGCCTTGTAGGACGTCCAGGCGTAGTCTGGGCACTATTTTGGGCTTCTGCATCTTCTTTTCAGGCCCTGAGGCTAGGGGCTCCAGGTCGTCTTCGTCCTCTTCCTCTGACTCGGACCTGTCTTCTAGCTCTTCCACAGGGAAGCCTCTGTCCTTCATACGTTGAATTAGGCTTAGAAGGCGCATTTCTTCGTCTTTGGCAGATTTGAATTCGACCTGCATTTTCTTGAATAACTCATGATAGCCCTGGTTCTCCACCACCAAGTACTTCCACGTCTTCTCATCCAGCGCTATTTCGTCCAAGTCGAAGCTACTGATGTACTCCAACTTCTGCTTCAAGTTGTCGTAGTCGTCTTCGCACTCGTCTAGCTTTCTGCTCAGCTCCAGGGACTCTTTGGACAGCTTTTCTATCTTGCGGAGCATTTGCTTCTTCTCGTCATGGTACAGCTGTATCTTCTTCTTCGCCTGCCTCAGCTGTTCCGTGTACTGCGCCACTGCCTTTTCACTGGACTGGTGCAGGAAAGTGGCCAGCCAGGTCTCATAGAAGCCCTTAATCTTGAGCAGCAGTGAGCCAAAGCGCTTATCCTTATCAATAGTCTGCTGGAACACTTCACTATACACCTGCCACTGAGTCTCAAACAGGTCAGTGGGCTCCCCGTCCTTCATAGTCTGTCGCAAGCGCTCAGTGAGCATCATTTCCAAGACTAACACTTCGCTTCCGAAGTGCTCGTTGCCGTCTGCGAGGCTTTGGACGGAGGCGCGCACTGCGTCTTTGGCAGTGGGAGAGGTCAGTTCGGAGAGAGTGTGCAGGAGAGAGGAGTCGCTGGGCCTCAGAGCCGCCTTGTAGTGGGATTGGCTCTTTTGTCCGTCGATAGGGGTTTTACGCCGGACAAGGACGTGTTTTTTCGGTTCCGACTCCGAACTAGTATGCCGATGTGCAGCCTTCGCCTCCATCTTCACGAGTTTTTCCACTAACACCTTGCTGAGTGACAGCGACGGCTGCGAACTGGAAGAATTGAGGAAGGACTCAGAGGACTTCATTGGCGTTTTGGTCTTTCCTGAGCCGGACACTGAGGCGGAGGACTTGTGCTGAGGCTTCATATTTCTCGCTAAGCAGTTTAATGGAGCAGTCCACCAGTCCAACGGAAGCCGCAGAGAGTCCGATTCGCTTCCTCAGTCTCAACATACATAGACGTCGTCCTGCCCCTATCCCAATTCCCCCTCCCGCCTCTCTCCCCGAGCCTCATCTCCCCGTATCCCCAGCCCAGACTCTCTCCCGCAGGTTCACTCTCAAGAACCTTGCCACTGGTGACGCTTTAGACCTGCGAGACGAGAACGACCCCGGCTACATCCACAAGCTCGCGAAAGTCCTGTCTCAAGTCTCGCCCAACCTCGAGACTTACTAGTACTTCCCACACAGCGAGGAACGCCGTCAGACTAACCACCAATTATGGGAAAGTGCAGAAGTGAACGATATCGAGGCCTGCCAAAACCTGCTGCTGGGTCCGCTCCCAGCGCAGCCGAATTCTAAGGGACTGAATAACTGGACTGCGCTTCACATTGCCGCCAACCAGGGACATGCGGAGATTTGCAAAGTGCTGCTGAGGAAGGAGGTAGGGACGGATGTGGACGCAAGGACTAGTCTGCAGAGGACTGCTTTGCACTTGGCTAGTATCAAGGGACATTTCGAAGCAGTGCAAGTGCTCCTAGAGGCCGGAAGCGATGTAAACGCAAGCGACAGCGAAGGCTGGACCTCCCTCCACTACGCGTGCTTCTTCGGGTGCATGGAGCTGATCGAAGTGCTGCTCACTGCCAACCCCGACTTAGACTCGGCCAACAACCTGGGGAAAACGGCCTACGAAGTGGCCCTAAACACCCAAGTCACCAGCTGTCTAGAGACATGCTTTGCCAAATCAGGGAAAAAGCCTGCTTCTTCCCGCTACAGCCGCACTCTATTTGGGAATGTCCTGCTACATAACTCCCGTGAAGACCGTATTAATGCGTTGCTTCTCAGAGCCAAGCAGACCCCGTCTCCAGAGGCGCTGCGGATATTTAACGACCGGCCAAAGTTGCAGCAGCGGCCGAAGTCTCAGATGCAAAGTCTGGAAAGTGACGGACAGCACCTCAGCACCAAGGAAGAAACGTCCTCATCAGTAGTGGAAGACCGCCCCATCCTGCTGCACGTCACATACGAAGACTTCATCCCTATCTGTTTACTGGGCAAGGGCAGTTTCGGGGAAGTCTACTACGTGAAAAGGAGAGGCACCGAGGAAGGCTACGCCATGAAAGTGCTACGCAAGGACAAGATAATGGGCCACAACCTGGCCAGGTATGCACTAACTGAGAGAAATGTGATGTCGACTATCCGACACCCGTTCATCGTCTCTGCTCATTTCGCCTTCCAAACAGCGGAAAAACTCGTGCTCGTCCTTGAGTACTGCCCAGGGAGCGACCTAGGCTACTACCTTTCCCGTGAAAAGCGCTTCAGTGACGACCGAGCCAGAGTGTACCTCTGCGAAGTCCTGCTTGCACTGGAAGAACTACACAATAGAGACATCATATACCGCGACTTGAAGCCTGATAATGTGGTTTTGGACTTCCAAGGCCATGCGAAGTTGACAGATTTTGGACTTGCGAAGGAGCGGGTGGCCACTGGCAGTCTCGCGAAGTCCTTTTGCGGGTCAGTGGCCTACTTATCGCCGGAAGTGCTGAAAAGGCAGGGACACGGCAAGGCGGTGGACTGGTACTTGCTGGGAGTACTGCTCTATGAGATGCTGGTGGGCTCTCCGCCCTTCTTTTCCTGCAATAGAGATGTTTTGTATGAAAATATACAGAAGGCGAAGTTGAGGTTTCCGGTGTATGTGTCGAAGCAAGCGCAATCACTCATTCGGGCGCTAATGGAGAGAAACCCGGCTAATCGACTGGGCTCAGGGCCTACGGAAGCGGAGGAAATCAAATCTCATGAGTACTTCGCAGGAATTGACTGGCAAGCAGCCTACCGCCGTGAATTGCGTCCTCCAGTATCCGCCCAAATCCGCCGCAAGGCCGAAGACCTCCGCGTAGAGCGAGTATTCGGCAACGTAAACGCCCCCAACCCGAACCGTCTCGAGAACTGGTCCTTCGTTTCAGCCCCCAGGAGCTAAAGCACCACTCAGGTAGAGTTACTGTTTACTAGTAAGTCTGTAGGCTGGAATATACGAAAAACCTGAATTGTGTACTGTATGAAGTCTAATAGTTGAATAAATGGGCTGCTTCCAGTCTAAAGGCTCTGGACAGGCCGCCCAGCCGTCTCCTCCCAAGTCCGTCCCTTCAGTCGACCCCAAGCCCTCGGCCCAAGCAGACAACAACACGAAGGTAATCGCCCAGCGCACTCCCTGCGCAGTGGAAGTAGAGGCTGGACAAGTTCTCTACTACTGCACTTGCGGCAGGTCTGCGAACCAGCCCTACTGTGACGGCAAGCACCAAGGCACTGTCTTCACTCCGCTGCCTTACAAGCCGGAAAGGACGGGCAAGGAGTACCTGTGTGGCTGCAAAGCTACGAAGAGCCCGCCCAAATGTGATGGTTCGCACCAGCACTTGCGGTGGTAGCCAGCTAGCTAATTATTTGGGTAAAAGTGGAAGCGATGACGTTGCAACCTTATAGTCACTGTTGCTCTTTAGGGGAATTGTAGGACTATGCATCGGTATTGCTCTTAACTTCGCATCTATCCGAATAGAGCTTAAATAAAGGTCAATATAAGTATATGGAGTCAAGGCCAAGCGACCCACAACCTGCCAATTTAGCAGATAGCAATACGAAGGTAATAACACCTACATAGTCAACCTAGAAGCAGGCCACAAGGCTGACTACTGTGTGTGCGGTCGCTCCTCCAGGTAGCCTTACTGTGATGGCAAGGGCACTGCTTTCAGTCCAGTGGCGTATACGCCTCAAACTACCTGCCAAAGGTACTTCTGTGGGTGCAAGGCGACCAAGAGTGAGCCGATGTGTGACGGAGCGCACTGGCTTTTGCAGTGGTAATATAGCACAGTTCGCAGTAGTTCTCCAGCTATATCAATAAGACTCTGCGGAAGTTGCATCGGTCTCGTAGAGAGTCACTCTAATGGCCATAATATGGGTTGTTGCGAGTCAAGAGAATTGTCTCCCGCTTCCAGGCCTGCTGTCCAGGGGAGCCTTCTTCCCCCTCTATCTATCCGAACACCCGAGCCCACAGCCAAGCCCAACCCTCCAGCCCCCTCTCTGGATGGACACCCCAAGCCTTTGGCCCAGGCGGATGTGAACACCAAAGTAATTGCCAGTGTAACTCCCTATGCTGTGCATCTAGAAGCAGGGACGAGGGTTTACTACTGTACTTGTGGGAGGTCTACAAGTCAGCCTCACTGCGATGGAAAGCACCAAGGCACTCCTTTCTCTCCACTGGTCTTTACAGCTAATGAAAGCAAGGACTTTTACATGTGCGGCTGCAAAGCTACACTGTCAACTCCCTTGTGTGACGGCTCTCATCAGCACTTGCCAACTTGGTAGCTTCAAGCTAACACTTAGGTAGATAATCATGAGTCTTTTAGCTCAAATATAGGCAATTTCTACGGCTCCATAGTATTTCCTCAAGAAGCCAGCCCTCCAGCCGTCTATAGGTGACGTAAGCATATACCCAGTCACAAGGTTAAAATAGTGGAACTATGAGCTATCTGTTGCCTTTAATATGGCTGCCCAATTGACGCTAGAAGTGAAATTGGAACTTCCTCGAACTGCCTGGGAATGGGGTGAACTCGCAGTATTGGACACTGTCCCTGTCTGTCATTAACAGTGATGCACAAGTGGCTTTAATAGTCCGCGGGAACTACCAGCCTGAGCTTCGCAATGACAACTTCACTGCGATTTCCTGGATTTCAGCAGTTGGCAGTTCAACCTTTCCTCCCACGTTCTCTTTTTCCAGCCTTACTCTTTGAGCAGTTCCTCAGTCTATGCAGGAGTGTACTTCTGTGGCACCAGTCCTAGTGACTCGGTTACCTATCAGATTCAACTCACTGCCTCGCAGGCGCCTTTTTGCCCTTCAACCTGCTCAGGTAAAGGAGTATGCAAAGGGTATGCATTGTATGTTAGTCCGACAGCCGCTTTCCAACCCTCCGAAAAGCCTCAAATCCCCTCATCTTTTCCGCAAACCAATGGCGCCATATTTCACTCCCAGACAGCACTGCCTATATAGCTAGAATCACCCTCACTGCGCAGGCAGCAGGCCAGTCCCTTTCTCTGCACCTCTACATGTCTGCTGCTAAGGTCAGGTAGGCTCTACATAGCGGAGACCTCTTCCCAGACGATTGCTATAGTCAGACGAAGAGAACGATGGATGTGAGTGGGGCGGTGGGTCTGTCTTTGGGCCTGAAATGTGACTGTCAGGTCTACTTTTCGCTGTATAATGCAGGGGAGAGGGTGGAAGTTGCAGTGTATCTGAGTCTGGGACAGCAGAGCTAGCAGTGTATTAGTTTGCCACTGGTAGTGGGAGTTGGCGGCTTTTTCGCAGTAGCTGTGTTGGGTGTGTGATATTTACCTGGAAACGGAGAAATGCACGCAGAGCGCAGGTCAAAAAAGCCACTCCAATGAACGGAATAGTGCAGGCAAAGGTCAATACACTCTATCCACCGTCAATTCAGCCAATTCTCCCCTTTCCACCTTTCCGACACCTGTTCTGTCAGCCTAGAACGCTTCAAACCCTCCTCCGATCCGTGTTTTGCCCTGCAAACATGTCTACCACACTGAATGCATCGACCTGTGGTTCAAAGACAATAATGTAAGGGGTGAGTAGAGGTCTGCTGCCAGCACTACTTAGAGTGAGGCGGAAACGGGGATGTTTGATAGGCCGCAGGACAAGTACTACCAGATTGAGTGGTGTAGAACTTGGATGAAGCAGTTATTTCCACTAAGGAAAAGTGTAGATATCCCGACCTTTCTATCTGGTTTCCCTATTAACTACGAGGACCCATCACTTGCACGATTTTGCTTTCGAAGGCTGCTCTATTCCCACTGCGAAGGATGACACTGGCTTCATCATCACTCGCAGGCTCCGGGTTTTCCAGGATTCTCAGGACGATTTCGACCACTGCATAGGAATTACGCTCTTTCGGAGTCATAGCAGCCCGCCACTGCGACTTGTACACAGCCTGACAGACTTCATAAGTACTGCCACTGACCTGTGGGTGGAACACTGGACGTTCGAAGCGAAGAGTGGGAGATGCAAAAGGGTAATTTTCAGGGAATTCAATGCCTAAGTCGAGAGCGAGGCCGCGGTAGGGGCCGGAAGTAGGGGGCAGACGGAGGACCCAGTAGGAGTTGTTATCGTTCTTCAGAGTGATGCTGTTGGGGTAGGCTAAACGGGTTTCGCTCAGGTCAGCCATCAGCCTTCTTGCCTTCATATTATTTTATCTACAGAAATAAAGGGAAGAAGTGATGCCTGCCACTGGGAATAGCCTAGGACTACGCTGAGGGAGGGGTAGGGGACTGGGCTGTGACTTTTCCTGCGATGATAGCAGCGAGTAGCATCAGTCCTGCCACTTGATTGGCTTCGAACTTCCTCCAGCAGCTTTCCCTACTGTTCACATCTACAGTCATGTACTGCCAAGCGATATGACCCAAAGTGGCTGTAAGTCCGTAGAAGTAGGGAGTACCGAGACCTGCATAGACGCCCCCGGCGTACCAAAAAGCCCCAGTGGCTGCAGTGAAAAGACTCGCCCAGGCCTTGTAGTTCTCTCCCCATCGGAGAGCTGTGGATTTCACGCCTGCCGCCACATCGTCGCTCCGGTCCTGATAGGCGTAGATAGAGTCGTAGACGAGAGTCCAGCAGGTGCCGCCTAAATAGAAGCACAGCGGAGCTGGGTGTATAGCGTTGGTCATGTATGTGTAAATTCCCAATAGGCCGATATTGAAGGTGAACCCCAGTGCCACTTGCGGCCAATACGTGATTCGCTTGAATAAAGGATACACGACCATCATAGGAACAAACCAGTGGATGACTTGGCGGACTGCAGGCGGACCCATGAAGTAGGCGCAGCTGATAGGAAAAGCGTTCAAAGCGAAGAAAGCCGCAGCTTGGGAAGTGGAGATTTCGCCCGCGGCAATCGGTCTGCTCTTGCAGCGGGCTACCTTGCGGTCCAAATCCCGGTCCCACCAGTCGTTCACAGTGCAGCCGGCGGCTCGGACCATTGCTGAGAAGGCGTACAGCTGCACCATTCGAACTGGGTCTGGGTACCAGGTCTGAGAAGCCAGCGCTACTCCCCAGGTCCCAGGCAGGTAGAAGAGCATGGTGCCTATAGGCTTGTCGAAGCGGCCTAAGCGCCAGTATGGCTCTGCCCAGGCAGGGAGTAGGTTCTTCAAGCGCTGCATAAAAATGAAGCCGCATAGGAGTGTATTGGAGGTTTTGGCTTACTTGCCGCCTGCTACTGTGGCCAATACCGCTGCTCTGGTCTGCCGTCAGTGGAGTCGACTTGCTTCAGAGGATGAACTTTGGCAAGACTTCGCAGACCTTCACGATATCGACTTGAGCCTGATACCAGGGAGATCGAAGAAGGAAAGGTACTGCGAGGTCTTGTTTTCCGCCCTGTCTTTGCCCATACTGACAGCGAAAAAACTCGCTTGGTTCAATTTCACCTCCACAAGGTGGAGTTACTATGCGATCCTTGACCCAATACACGTGGATTTAAGTTCCTTTCTAGTCAACCTGAAAAGCGGAATTTTATTGGCTCTCGGCGGTTCTCAGTCTGCCCACAACAAATCCGCCTACACAGTGACTTTCGGTGCAGTGCGGCAACTAGCAGACATGGAGTCAGGCCGAAAGAGTCCAGGGGCAGTTCTCTACGACAAGTCAGTGTACGTGTTTGGCGGAATTAACTGTCTCACAAGTGAGAAACTCAGCCTGGAAGCTGAGACTTGGACTCGGCTCAGTCCTCTGCTGACCAACAAAAGTGAGTTTACGCCTTGTGTGTATCAGACGGAAATTTACCTCTTGGCAGGGAGTTCTTGCAGCTACTCCCCGCTCACAAATGAGTTCACTGACCTTTCCATATCGCACGGATCGAGAGGATATTCCCTATTCCTAGACCCAAACATCGTCTTGGTGACTAGTCACACCATCATACATATAAACCCCAAGAACCTCAAGTCTCGGGAAGAGGACTTTCCGTCCTGGGGCTATGGCGGCATTTGCACCCAAGCAGTGCACCACTGCCAAAGCATTTGGGTCACTTTCAACACCGTAGTGCTGCAGCTGCACTTGCCAAGTCTCAGCACGACCATACACGAGCACAATAATGCTAGCTAATCGCACGCTTCTGGAAGTGGCGAGAGAGTTGGAAGTGGGGCAGGTGCTGGAGTGCAGGAAAGTGTGTAGGCAGTGGAGGGAAGTGTATGGGAAGGAGGAGGTGTGGGTGGCTTTGGGGGAGGACTTCACTGAGAACTTACAGTCAGGAGAGGACAAAAGACACTGGTTTATGCGCTGTTATCGACGCAAATCCACACTAGTGCAGCTGCTTCCCTCTCGCATCCGCTCCTTCAACTGCCTGACTTCCATACTGCGAGATGTTCCGCTCCCTAGCGCCCTGCCCACAAGTGAAGCGACATACTGTCTGTTTTCAGACGATGGCAGTCTGATAGTGACTGGGGGCGGCTCCCTGACTGCGCCCTCAGCCTCAATCCTCCAAGTAGCACTAAACGGCACTTATAAACGCCTGGGAAGGCTGCTTGAGCCGAGACGTAACCACGGCGCTGTGCTGTTCCAAGGCTATATTTACCTCTTCGGAGGCATGGGGAACAATCTAACCCCTCTAGCTTCCGCGGAAAAGCTGCTTGTCAAGTCGGGAGCCATTGAAGAGCTGCCCTCTAGTGCGAATTCAAGGTTCTGCTTCACACCTGTGTGCGATTCAGAGACCATTTACCTAGCAGGGGGTTGGAGCGAGGCTGTAATGGAGCTCTACCACCCTAGATCCAGGGACTATTTCCAGCCCAAACTTGACTTCAGTCCCAGTCCACAAAGGTCCGTATCTGTCCTCAAAGGGGCAACTCTGTATATACTATATGCACAGGGGACGTGCTGTGTGGATCTGAGGAGGCTTGGAAGTGTCTGGAAGCCTGGAGTTGTACTGCCTCCAGGAGAGGTCGCAATGACGCCTTTGCTGCTTGAAACCACTGTGTGGCTGTTCCTAGAGGGTCAGCCTGGAGCGATTTCCCTCGATTGACTCAACGGCACGAGCACATATATCTGTTTAGATTCCATACATTAGTGCGGTCATATATGTACTTCCAATCAGAAACTAGCACTTCAGTTATCCATTGACATAGTCGCTATATATCCTCTCGTAAAAGACCTCTAGGTCAACCCACTAACCATCTCTTCTGGCTACCAGGCCATAATGGCGGACCGACGACTTACCTCGATGGAACTGCTCTACTCCCGAGGCAACGGACAAGTCTTTGTGTACCGCGCTTGGGACGAAGTCCGGCAAAAGCGAGTGTGTGTGAAGGAACAACGCTGTGTGACTATCCGCGAGTTCAATCGCAAGTTACAGGAAGGGATGAACCAGTGCTCTCTAGCCCACTATGGCATTTGCAAGTTGTATGAGTGCTTTTTGAAGCAGGACCGCACTCAGCTGTACTACGTTATTGAGATGGAGCTGATGGAGAGGGACTTGGAGAAGGAGATTTCTGCGAGGACGGTGGCTTGGCCGGAGAGGGAATTCAAGCAAATGGTGTTTGTGCTGGTGGATGCGCTGGCTTATGCACAGGAGCACGGGGTTTGTCACCGTGATATCGGCCCGCAGAACATATTCTTGACCAGGAACGGCAGTGTGAAGTTGGGAGACTTCGGGTCCTCCATACGGAATGTGGACGATGAGGACGAAATCGCAGGGAGCAGTACTACGAACCCCATATACCAGTGTCCATTACTGCAGAAACAGGCCAGTTTAGGGTCGTATCAGAACGACGTATTCGCCTTAGGACTGACCTTTCTGACTATGGCCCGTCTGAAGGACATTGCCCAGCTCCTTATGCTACCTGAACTAGAAGGAAAGCTACGAGAAGAGGTAGAAACGATGCGGTACTCAGAAGGCATGAAAAGCCTGGTGCGCGCCATGCTGCAGACTGAGGAGGAGCACAGGTGTGACTTCGTGGAACTGCGCAGGGTCATGATGGGCAGTTTGCAGCTGCAGGATGTCAGCTTGAGACTGCTCAATAAGTGCTTGCTTTGCCATATACGCATTTTGCCGTCGGAGGTGCAGCATCAGGTGACTTTGAAGTGCGAGTCTGTGCATGTTTTTTGCACACAGGCTTGCTTCCGCCTCTACCTGGAGCGGTCCTCATCCTTACAACCCGCCATCGACTCTGCCTGCTGTCCTAAGAAGAAATGCCGCAAAGCCATCGACAAGGCTTTAATCAAAGACTACTTCCTGCGGCCTCAGTCCTACGAGCGTCCCCCCAGTCCCAACTTCGCCCTGCCTCCCCGTCACCCAGACCCCACCACTCTTTCTCGAATTTGTCTCTTCTGCCAGTCTCCAATTCGCATGCCTGATATCGAAGCCTCGTTCCGACAACTGTCCTCCGACCACACTGTCAGCTTGCCCTGTGATGAAAGTGCGCACGTCTTCTGCTCCCCCGAATGTGTGCGTGACTACGTGAGAGACGCCACTCGGGGTTTGAGACGAAAGGTGGAAAGCGTTGGCTGTCCAGTGTGTCGCCAGCCAATACCCACGGAACTGATATATAAGGCGTTCGGAGGGAGAGGGAAGCTGCAGAAAGAAGTGGAGCGGAATCAAATCAGGTGGATGTACTGTAAAGTGTGCAAGACGAAGAAAGCGGATATCATGCTGGCCTGCGGACACTCCTTCTGCCGCAGGTGTCTGAAGACTGAGTACGAAATGCTGCGTGTGCAGGGGTATGTCGGCCTGCAATGTATGGTCTGCCATAGACGGGTCTACCAGGCTCCCGACTACAGCGACTTCTGTAAAATAGTGTAACTCGCTTTCTACGACCATCGATATCCCACTATATGTGCAATCGCTACACACTAGTGAGCAGAAGCACACACATTGAGGCTTTTACCAAAGAATACCTGAGAACTAGCACTACTGCCTACGCTTTTTGGAGCCTTGGTAGCGCTGGATGGCTTCCTCGCGACAGGCGCAGTGCTCAGGGTTGACCTTGTAAAAGCGAGCTACTTCTTCGCAGACTCCTCCGTATTTGTCTGAGCGGTTTATCATCACTATGCGAGCTGTGAGCTTTTTCCCGCCGTATCTCACTGGGAACGTCTGATACGTGTCCTGCCCCACCACAGGTATATCCTCCGGCCTCTCCGACACCATCACAAAAGTCTCAAACCTGCCCTTGGGCAACTGTGTCATCTGTAAAGTCAATTTAAACAGTACATCTCCATTGCTGAGCGCTGCATAGGACGCCATCACGATCTTCTTAAAAGTCAGTTTCTTGCATACGAAGCCTTTACCCAAATTAGGAACAGTGTAAACTCTTGAATTCAATTGGTAAATAACTGCGTTGGAGAGGTCTTTTAGTGACTTGCCGAGTTGCTTTTCGCTGGGAGAGTTGGACTTGGATTTGGAGTTCGAAGGGTCGTAGATGCGTTCTTCGATGGTGTTCAGGACGTAGGCTGCGCAGTACCACGGAGGAATACCGATGTCTTCGCATCTGCGGCTGTTTTTGACCTTTTCTGTGAAGAGACTCACAGCTCTGGGATTGGTTTGGTTGGTGAAGGGAATGCCGAGACTGTAATTCGCCAGGTGGAACATGGTCCTGCGCAGGTCCGGCTTTGAGGTCAATCGAAGCGTATTATGGTTCAAAGTATCATACGAATAGTCAAATTTATCCAGAAAACTGCGCTTATTTAGCAAGAAAAACGCTGGTAACCGATGCTCCTGTATAGCAAACTTCCCTGTCTTGAAATTCCCATACCTCATTCCATGGTCTGCCAGGAGAAATATGACCAAGTCATTCTGCTTCCCGAACTTCCCTATCAACTGCTTCAAATACCACACTAGGTCCTTGTCCAAGGTCTGTGCGTGCTGGCCGGATTGCTCGTGTGCTGCTGTGATGTGGTTGTAGGCCCATCTGTTGGTGCCTTCGTACTTCTCCAGGAAGTCGAGGGTGTAGTTCATGAGGTAGTAATGGCTCATGTGAGGGCCAATACAGCGCTGCTGTCTGCCCGTTTTCTTCTCCGCGCGATAGCCAGAAAACCGGTAATTCGCACAGAAGAACGGGTTGGAAATGTGGTCCGCAGTGGGGTTATTCCCAACCCAATAGTACATCTTATAAGCACAAGCCTCGACTCCAAACATCGTCACAAACCCCTTTTTCGCTAAGCGGCTCCAAATTGCACTGGAGCCGACCTGGTCCTTCCCTATCTTCTCCGGGTCGTATCCATGGTAGCCATTGGCAAACAACTCCGCCTGGTTCTCCACCGTATCCGGACCAATGATGTTATGCAGCTTAAAGTCAGTGACTTTCCAAGTCTGCTTCCGCTCTAGTTTGTTCAGATACCGCACAGTTTTATGCAGCTTGCGATAGAAGTGGTTTCTGGAAAAGCTGTCTATAGTGATCATAGCGATTATCATTGGCTTCCGGGTGGCTTTGGTTTGGGCTCGCAGTTTCTTGGTAATGTCCACAGCTCTTTTCTTTATTTTCGGGTCGAATTTCGGGATATGTTGGAAAAGCTCGAAGCGGCGGCTGTCCTTTATGCAGCTGGCAATGACGAAATCGTGTTCCTTCTTTAGCTTCACAGGACCCTTATATAGACGCACGCGCCATTTCCCCATCAGCCGCACATTATCAGTAAACCGCTTTCCTTTAATTGGACCCAACACATACTTTCCCCTAAAGCTGCCTGGGCACCTCAGTAGCAGTACCCCCCGTTTATAGTCCAATTTGACCTGTCCCTTAGGCGGAGGGTTGCGACGTTGGCAGGTGGGGTAGCGGACATAGGGGAACATCTTGTGACCGTCCTTGGCAGGGTAGCCCAGGATAGTGGGAATGCTAAGGACTGAGTTGGTCATATTCAGAAGCTTTTTGCTGTCGTCCATTGCGAACTTTTCGGGCTTTGTGTGCTTTTGGATGAAGGTGGGGTTGGGGATATACTTTGGCTTTTGATTCACCAGGGTGTAGTTGAGACGTTTGTTTGACTTGTAAGCAGTGATCGCTCGCTCGTGGGGAGTGAGAATTAACACAAATTGGGAGAAAAGCAGGAGCATCACAAGCGTAGCTAGCAGCGCAGCTACCCATGCTCGCCCCTCCGCCATATGCTAATAATAGAGTACACTAAAATTCCACATCCCAGTCCCTCCCCGGCCCCTGTGTATTTTGCACCAAAAAATCTCCCTCACCCTCACTTTCCTCGTCCTGCTTAAAGCTTACATCAATGGCCTGGTGCAGTTCATAGTTCCGCCTTCGCGCCAGAGCGAGTGCCTTTTGGTAGTCATCCAGGTCCGGGATTTTGGGCGGCTTCAGCGCCAGCTTGGAAAGCGCCTTCCAGTCGAAGTTCCGCAGCCAGCGATGTCTTTTAATATCTTCAATGTGTCCTCGATCGACCGGGTTCTTCGAGAGCAACTGCTGAATCAGTGCTTTGCAGGAGTTATTCTCTAGGAGAAACCCCGGGTACACGACTTCTTCGTCACACACGATTTTGAAGATAATGAAAGGGTCGGTTTCCTCCTCGCCGAAAGGCACTCTTCCGCACAGGAACTCATACAGCATCACTCCCAGACTCCACAGGTCTGCCTGCGCGTCGTGTCCTTTCCTCGCTATCACCTCAGGAGCCATATAGTGCGGCGTCCCGACCAGTGAGTAGGTCCGTCCATGCAGAATTTTTGCACTGCCGAAGTCGATGAGTTTTAAATACCCGCTTTCATCCACCATCACGTTTTCCGGCTTCAGGTCTCGATGCACGATATCTCGCTCATGGAGATAGGAAAGGACTGAGATCAAAGTGGCTAGGTAAAACCGCGTGTCGTTTTCGGTAAGCGGCCCTAGCACTCGCAACACGTCAAATAGAGACCGGCCTCGGATATACTCAGTGAGGAAATACACTGCTTTGAAGTCTTGGAAGGTTTGGACGAGTTTCACGGTCTGGCGGTGGTTGATTTGCAGGAGGATGCTGCGCTCCATTAGGAGGTTGTGGGCGATTGCGTCGCTTGAGATTTTGCGACGAGGGACTGCTTTAAGGGCATATAGGCCGCCTTTATCGTGGATGACTAGGAAAACAGCCCCGTACTGTCCCGCTCCAAGCGTCTTTATTACCAATAACTCGGAAAGACTCATGTTCGCATCCAGCCTTTCGACTCGATTCAGCATTGTGGCCTTAGCCTTTTCATCGAAAAGCACTAAAAAATGGACTTTGTGTATGAGCCAGCAGACAGTAGGGTCCATCGCAACAATAGAAGCGGTCCTGGGCTGCTCCGAAAGCAGTGATTTCTCACCGAAAAAGTCGTGTTTAGCAATGACTCTGACCCTGACATTGTCCTTTAGAACGCTGACTTTGCCCTTTTTGATGATGTAGAGGTAGTCGCCCTGGTCGCTTTGCTCACATATGAGAGCGCCTTGGGCGTATTCCCGCACTTCAATGGCCCTGGCAGCCGCAATTTGCTTACTAAACGGCAAGTCCTCAAGCACGGGTATGCCTCGGAACTGCTTGATGGACACTTGTCCGTGAGCAACCCACTGAGTCAAGTCCCCGCCTATGCACTCTTCCAGGTCCAGCCGGCCTATTTCCGCCACTGCCACTTCGTCATTGTCCGCCACTACGTCGCACGCAAACACGCCTAACTCCTGCGTAGCTAGCAAGTCATCACACACACAGTCATACAGCTGCGCCACCTTTTCTCCCTGCGCCAGTAGACCTGTGCGTGTGCGAAGTGAGCCGTTGAGTACTATCCACAGGGAACAGCCTCGCTGAGTACCTTCGGATATGACTATTTCGTCGTAACTGTAGGTAGTTAGACGTAGTGCGTCCACTATTCTTTCCTTCTGAAGGCTGGACAGTCCTTGCAAATATTTACTCCGATCCAGCGCTATTCGCATTGAGTTCTGATAGATAAACTGATCCAATTGAGTGCCGAAGACGGAGAAAACAAAGCGCTTTTCTAGCGCAATACAGTGCAGTTCCGATGCAGCCACAATGCTTGCAGTGCGAATTCCGCCATATAAGAGTGCCTGTTCCCCGAAATAGTCCCCTGCTTTCACACGACGCACTTCACGTCCTTCGGTCAGTACCCGCGCTTCCCCCGCCTTCACTAGGTAAAGCACACTGCCTGCTTCCCCTTCAGCGATTACCTTGAGTCCCGCTGGGTAGCATTGGAGAGTTGCGGATTTGGACAGAGTGTCGATCTGGATAGGGGAAAGGGTGCTGAGCAGGGGAAGTTCGTAGCAGAAGTTGCGGACAGGTTCGTAGGTTGTGGACTTGGCTCGGGCTAGGTAGGGCTGGAAAGTGTCATTGTCGCAACACCAGTAGGCGCATTCTTCCAAAGCTACAGCTGTGTGACAGCGCGGACTTCCATGCACCAAACTCGAGTGACCAAAGCACTCTCCCCTCCCCAGAGTGCGGACCTCCCTGGCATTGCTACTGAGTTGCACTCGTCCCTCTTCTACCACATAGAAGTTCGCAGCCGGGAAGCCTTGCTCATACAGTACATCTCCGCAGCCCACTTCATAGCACCGCAGCTGATTTGCAAAAGCATCAATGTCTTCCGGCGGCAGAAAGCCGAACACACAGTGCTGCTGCAAAGCCTGCACTAGCAGTCGTCTGGTGGCTGATTTGGACTTAGTTTTGACTTCCAGAGCTGTAGTGGCCTCCAGTCTTCGCGACTGAGTCTGTGAAACTCGTGGGATGATGGGTGAAAACAAGTCTTCGTAGCGGAACTGAGGAGGCAGACTGACGCGGCCTCGTTCGCCCAGACTTGTGCGTTTGCCTGGCACTATGGACATTGTATTTATTCATACTTCTCTATGGATGAGGCTGGACTGCAGTTTCCCTGTGCTTTTTTAATTAATGAAACAGAAGGCCCAGCAGCTGTCCCCGCACTGCTTGCGATTTCGTAAGGAGTGGGTAGCTTCTAGCTGCCACTATGAAAGCAATGGCCACCATAGTGCTTTCAGTTCCAGCGGAATGAGGTTCTCATATGTTCCGTCCTGGCAGGCTGTCTGCAACTCCCTTGTGCTAACTCAATGTCTGACTTGCTTATTGTAGAGATTTCGTACTTTGGTAAACACCACTTACTTTCCGACGCTCCTCTAAAGCCGAGGCTTTGTATTCACCCACACACTGCAGAAGTCACAGGCACTACAATTAACAGCGATACTGCAAGTGACTCCTTTCGGCCAATAGCTACATTGTCGATGCGGACGAACTTAAGCCATACCACAATAGTAGCTACTCTGAATTCCTTAGTTCTGTGACTATGGTGCTGAGGAGGGACACTAGGAGAAAGACATCCCCGCCTAGACGGTGAAACTCCGCCCTGACCAGCGAGGCTTCCTCAACCAAGGAACAGCTAAACTCAAGCCAGTCGCTTTCTCCGGGGAGCCGCACCTTCATTCGGAACAGCACTGGGTGCTTGGTCACCACTGCTCCCTTGCGACTGAGCACAGACTCCAGTGCTTCGAAGAGTCGATCAGGGTGGACTTTGCATGTAAAGGCGGTAGGGACACCTAAGGGACAAGTCTCTGGTAGTCTGCTTGAAGAGCGGAAGAGACCGAGCTCCTCTGCCTCGGAATTGTCAGCAGTGCCTGTGGAGTCTTGCCAGGATAGATGCAGCGCTCTGTATCCCTGCTCATGCTGTTCAGCGACTGGCAGTGGCACTTCCTCCGCCACTCCATCTCTGAACCATTGTATCAACTCTTCAGGCTCCGCCAAAGCAGTGGCAAGCCAGGGATGCTGCAGGACGTCCATCCCACTGAGTCTCTCTTCAGGCCGAGAAGACAGCAAGTGCTGCATCAAGTCCTTGAACTCTTCGGAAAACCTAGGCGTTCCCTCTACTCTTTGGTTCCGCAGCCAAAACTCCCCCCACCTATTACCCGCTATAAATGAGTAAAACCGGTCGTTCGGAACTGCCTGTGTGAAAGGTGGTCTTCCCGTGTGAAGAATGTATATAATCACGCCCAAAGCGAACAGATCCGCCTTGAATCCGTCATACTCCTCGCAGCGCATAATCTCAGGCGCAATATACCCCTTCGTCCCTCTGTGTGTGCGACAGTGGCTTTCCGCTATTTTTGCGTAGCCGAAGTCCGCGACTTTGACTTGAAATTGGCCATTGATGAGTATGTTTTCAGGCTTTAGGTCTCTATGGGCGACTCCCTTACTGTGGATGTAGGCCAGCGCCTCGGCTATATAGCGACTGCAGCGTCTAGCGCAGTTATCAGGCAGCGCACCTCGAGCAAACAGAAAGCCAATCAATTCCCCCTGTGCACAGTACTCCAACTCCACATACGCAACTTCCCTCTCCTGTCCGCTGCTAGTATAGTAAGTCGCCTTCTCCACTGCGTTCCGCACGACCACCACATTGGGATGCGCGGAGACCAGTGCCAGCGCCTCTGCCTCGATAGTGAAGCGCTCTAGTAAGGTCCTGCGGTATATCTTGAGAGCCACTTGTTCTCCACTTGTTTCGTCCACTGCTAACTTCACTTTAGCGGTGGCGCCTCGGCCGAGAGTCCTGAGCAGGCGGAAGTGGCCGAATTGGAGTCTATCGGTCGACATATTATGCTGGTAGGGGAGATGCAGCTAAAGCTGAATAACGCTCAATGGCGGAGAGAGAAGGGGGAATTGCCTAGGGGAAGCAGAGCTAGTGAAAGTTGGTTTGTATCACCACTGAAATTGGCAGTTTTCAGTTGGGAAAAGAATGGGAGTGTTTCTCTTTTCAGGCAAAAAGCCTGATTTATGTGGGAAAGATAGTTGAATTTGGGGGCTGTGGTTTGAAAAGAGGACAGGTTTTCCCTTCTTTCCTACTGAATACCGCCAGTGCGCAAAGTGCGTCCAACACACTGAATGTCTCCACCATTATGACCGCCCCACATCTCCAGCCTCCTACGCTATCCCTATAGCAACTCCACGTCTGCTAGCTGGTAGTCGTCCTTCGTCTTCTGCGGCAGATAGAACTCCGTCAGCCAAATCAACGCGCACTTCCCTATTACCCACCCACTCACCACAGCGTAAAAAAGACCTGTGACGTAGGTCATCACAGCCAGCATCACTAGGTACACCAAAGCCGTGCGCAGCCAATGCAGGGCAGTGAGTAGAGTCAAACGCAGCCAGTACGGTCTGAGTAGGAGTTACTGTGCGCGAGACGCGTGGAGCAGTGCTAGTGAGGATAGTGGAATTAGGGTAGTTGCGAGGATCGTTGCAATGATAAAAGCCGCGTATTTGCCGTTCGAGTCGATTTTCCAACTATGTGAAACCTACGAGCTGAAAAACAGTGAGAATTGGTGAGAGTTGAAGAAGACCATTTCCATGGGCATCGACATGTCCATATTCATGGCTGATTCTTTATAAGGAATGACATGCGGAAGCAGAGACCAGAAAGTGAAGGTAGGCTTCTAAGGTGTATCTAGGCTTGAATGGGCACTAAGCAGGGAAAGAGCGGGTGATATGGGAGGATGAGGCGATTAGAGGCTATGAACTGACTGAGCAGGCTTTAAGTAGAGACGAGGAAAAGCGCTGTTGATATTGCAGGGTAAAGAGGAGAAAACTCACCTAGAGTCTCTTCTCGGCCCTGGTATGCATAAGAAGCTTGGGAAACTCCAGGAAAAGGCCAAAGTGGCTGTCTAACGTAGCTTTTTAAAGCAATGAGACTGAGACTTAGGAAAAAACACTTGGAGTGGAGTTCTACAGAGTAAAGAGACTAACTTAGGGAAGTATATGACTAGGCATGACGACTACTACGCCAAAAGGACTCACTGAGACTTGCACTGCCAAAGTCCTCAATCCAGCCTAAATCTGTACTACTAGTTCCACTTCCAACCAGCGCTATTTAAGTGGTCTATCGGGCGAATCACTACTGCAGGTAAATACTCAAATGCTATCTATCCCTTCCAATAGATCTAATACCCCTAACACCCAGTCCTGCTTCCATAAGGAACTAAGTTGGTAATGATCTTCAGTTGGATGTGTCGTTGCTGCAAAGTGTGGGGAAAGCCCGCTGAGAAGTCGTTGGAAGTGTCCTCGGGCACAGACAGTCATGGCTTTGCGGGGTGCGCAGCCCTGGCCACTGCCCAGCCCAGCAGAACTGCGGACTTCACTGCCCTTGCCGTTGCAGGAAGTGAAGAACATATGGCTAGCAGCTGCAGGGAAGGACGGTCCTCTGGACGTCAGAGACACAACCTTGCGACCTACGTATTTCCCCGTACCAAGAAAGACGAAAAATCCCCTACCTCCCAAGCAGTCCACTAGCAGACTCCTAAGCTGCACTGTAGGCCTTCTAACTAACTCTCCACTGCCAAAATGAAGGCGGGAAAAGGGAAGTGCGCCATACAGTCATTTTGGAGTGGATTGGTAGTAACGCACTCACTCCTTTCTCGAATTTCGCTAAATACGTCCCTAACACTGATTGTGCAACGGCACTATCTCACCACAGGGCTTAGATAAGCCCAATGCCCAGAAAGCGCAATCAGAACAGACATACTGAGGGCTTTGCCATAGTACACGCAGAGAGACATGGACCAGAGCAGTCCCTTAGGACCGGTCAGAGCAGGACTGAGGATGATCTTCCAAACGCATTGTGAGTCTGGACAAAGCCAAATCACTCTACAGGAACTCCTCCGCTTCTGTGTGAATGTCAAGGTGTTCCCCGTGAGCCATAGACAGGACCTAGCCTCCTCGCAGACAATTCACCGACTAGCCTCCCGCATCCTCGGCAAATCCGAAGACATAAAGCTATCCTTCGGCCAATTCGAGCGCTTTTTGAAGCTATTGGGAAGTTCAAGTCTGCCAGGAGCCCAGAGAGAGCTATACGAGTATATGGACTCCTCCTGTCAGCGAGTATATGGAGTGAAGCTGACTGGAAAGGCGGAGAGCAGTGCTTCACTGCGAGGCTCCTTTCTGGACTGCACACAGGCGGAGTCCAGGCTTTCTATGGACTCCGCGCCCTCGAAGTCGGTGGTAGTGAAGCGGCTTTCCAAGGCTAAATCGATGCCGAAGCTGTCGAAACGTTTGAGTCTGATCACTACGCTTACACCTTCCAAGGCAAGTATGCTGAAAAGGATATACACTCGACCCATTACGCGGAAAATGCCGCCTTTTGAGCCTTCTCCAAAGGCGTCTACTATGCGGAATGCACGGTTTAGTGAGGAACCAGCCTCTCCTTCAGCTGCTCAAACCCTAGTCCGTCCTTTCTTTTCTCTGGTTCCCAGTCGCAACGGCAGCCTGCCAAGGGACCAAATGAGCAGAATTAAGGCTTCTTTTAACCACTTTAAGACCCAGGTGAGTGCTTGGATGGACCAGCCTCGGCCCAAGCCTCGCCCTGTAGTGACCTTAGACTACCTCACAAAGGTCCTGGAAAGACGTATTCAGCCGGTATATACCACATAGAGAGTCAGCCGGATGCTGGCTTTCCAGGCCTGGAGACTGAAAACTCTGCTGAGTCGCTAGTTCTTAGACATGTATGCATATGGGGACAGTGTATCTAAGCAGTTCCTAGTAGCAGGGACTAATTAGGAGCAGTAGGGGAGAGGAAGGACAGGCTGGTGGAGACTTTGGGACGGACTGTAGGCTCTTCACTCTCTGACAGCTGCTCCGACTTGACCACTGGCAGACAATGTCCCTTCACCAGCTCCTGCACCAGTCTGAGTCTTTCCCTCAAACTGCACCTCCCCTGTTCCTGCTCACACGCCTGCAGTTCCCCACACGCCTGCGCCAGTCCCACTTCAATCTTCCGCACAAGCAACTGTCTCTGCGCCCTCGCAGACCTGAAGTCTTGGACGAGAGTGAGGAAGGAGTCAGTCTCTTGGGAGAGCTGGGCGAGGGTGATGTTGCTGCACTGGAGCTGCTGGACGCCCTGCTGCAGACTGCGCTGGAGAGTTTGGATTTTGGAGGTGCGGGGACGCTTGGTGGGCTGCATTATGGCGCAAAGATACGCATGTATGGAACTTAGGACTGCCTTTAGAGACTGGCGGGGATTTATTAAGGCTGTCAGAGGTACTTTAGTCGAGCATAGGCGCTTTTGCAGGACATTAGGCAGGAAAACTGTTCCAATGGAGGCGGTCGTTCTGGCAGCGCGATAACACTGCTGAAGAGTTCCTGCCCCTCGTCCGAGACCTTATACACACTTTTCACCTTCAAATAGCAGTCTCTGCATACCATTTTCTTGAGATTCGCCACCGGCACTCTCAGCTTCAACTCCGCATTCTGCGATTCCAGCTGACTGCCCAAGTCCTCGCAAGCGCCTTTTGCATGCTCCGCCTCCTGCTGCAGACAGTAGCACTTCAACTCCAGGGTCTCCGCCACTTGCTTGGCTTCTTGTTCCTTAGTGCTCATTTCCTTGTAGTCCTGACTCAGGGAGTACACTTCTTCCAGTCTTTGCCGCTTGCGGTCTTCTTCCACTAGCATTTCGGATTGGAAGTTTTCGGCTTGGAGACGGCTTTGGGACTCTGCGTCGCTGAGGGCCCGCTCCAGTGCTATTATGCGCGTCCGCAACTCTTCACTGGTCTGTGAAAGACGTTCTTTTGTGTTTTCTCGTTCCTTGATCAGCGTCTTGAGCCGGTCCACTTGCTGAATGCAAGTGAGTCGGATAGTTTCCAACTCGACCATTTGAGCGCAACTGGCACACATCAGCTGTTTGTTTTCCTCTGTGATGGCCTGCATACGGATGTGGGCTTTGCAGGTTTCGTCGGAGCACTTTTTGCATATGTTGAGAGCGGGGTCGAAGTTGCGGATGTCTTCATTGCAGATGTGACATTTGTGGTTGTCGGAACTGGAGATCAGGCCGCCGAGGAAGCCTGTTATCTTCCCAGTGAGTTTGGGTGACATGGCCCTGGGTTCCTCTTTCGCGTCCTTGCCGAAGCTACTGAGGGTGTGGCGTAGTTTGCGGTCACTCATTTTCTTTGCAGGCACATGTCTTCATCCCAGACATGCAGCAAGCAGGTCTGTACGAGGCTGCGCTAGGCCACTGCTAGCATGGAGCAGAGTCGCCTTTCAGTCCATATGAAGAGAGAAGCGATCAGAGACCCAGACTTGAAATCAACATAGATGGATTGGAGTGGGGATTGAGAAGACTCAAAGTAGTGAGGTATGTGAAGCATCATACAAAGTCTTATTGGTGGGTACTGACTTGGTTGGATTTGGAGGCTTCTCACATTGCCTAAAGTCAATATACGAGAGACATTGCCTGCAACTCAAGCAAATAGCCAATGGCTTCAGTCGTGGGCAGTCGAGGAGATTATGCAATTCGCAGTGATTACTGCACTAAGCGCGCTATGACTCTCTTACACTTCACACACTTGTGTACAGCCAGGACCTGCCCTCGCTGTCCTCCCCAGCAGCACACCAACTGCTTCAGTCCGCCCACAGGCCGACTTTCAAACACCACAGTCGTGCGAGTGTCCAAATCACACGCAGCGCAGTAGATTAGTCTGGCCGCCGGACCCATAGACTGCCCTCGTTTCAGTCCTTCGGAAGCCTTGGTTTTGGGAGTGTCCGGAGGTACTTGTGGCTCAAGCTCCAGACTATCCTTGAGCTCCACGTCTTCAGGAGAGTGGTTTTCCTTGTCCAGTCCAGTGGAGAAGGACACAGTTTTGAGCCGCAGCGGAGGTTTGGACTTGGCGATTTCGGGCGGGTCAGCAGGCTTTACCTGCGAATTCTCAGTCAAAACAGCTCTGCGACGCTTGGGGTGGTAACACATAGGGGAGAACTTGAAGGCATCCTGCTGGAAAGTGAGTTTCTTGCTAGCCTGTGAGGCAGGCTTGGAGGCGGACTCGCTGCTAGCGCTCACTAGGCTTTGTATGGAAAAGGTCTCTTGGCAAGGGGCGGTGGGGGCGAATTCGATGCTGCTCTGTAGCTCCTCTCCAGTGTCTAGCGCTGCGAGCGGAGGCGAACTTCCCCTTTCCATCCTTTTAAATCCCCCGCCGCAGGTTACTCCATTTACGTATAATCTTAGTGCACTCCCGCACCCCCGATATAGTGCGTGCAAAACGTACTTTCATAATAAAGGGAAATGGCAGAGCTAGATGCGCTCGAGGGCATTTTCGGAATACTGTTGATGATCGTTTACGCGTTCGCTTCAGTCTATATTCCGCTTCTGAATGTGAGGGATCAGGCAGATTAAGTTGGTGCATCAGACAGGCATTGCAGTGGTTTTAGGCTTCATCGCTGGGGTGATAGTCAGCAAAGTGATGGTCATCTAGAGCACTGGCAACTACGTTTCCTTCGATGAAGACCTCTTCTTCTACTACCTACTGCCGCCTATCATCTTCGCTGAAGGCTTCAATATGAAGCGACAGCGCTTCTTTCAGAATGCTGGGTACGTGGCGCTCTTCGGCATCCTCGGCACTATTATCTGCTTCCTAGTGAACGCAGTATGTGCCTACTACCTGAGTGCCTGGGGCGTAATTAAGGACATCCACGGCAATGAAATTGCCTTTACGCTAAAAGACGTCATGCTGTTCGGCTCTGTGCTTAGCGCATCAGACACAGTGGCCGCAATCAGCGTTATTTCCGAAGAGGAAGCCCCGGTTATGCGAGGAATTCTACTCGGCGAAGGAGTCATCAACGACGCAGTGGCCATCATCCTCTTCCAGTCCGCTCTGAGACTCAACCTAGACACCCTGTCTGCGAGCAGTGCAGGCACTTACCTCCTCGACATCGGCTACATCTGCATATCCAGTATCCTCGTAGGGCTCATCTTCGGACTTATATCAGCAGCCATGACTCGCAAGTTCCGTGAGTTCAACCACCACCCGCCCACCGAGGTCGCTATGCTCTTCTTCCTCGGCTACCTCGGCTACATGGTCAGCTTCGCTCTGGATTTCTCAGGAGTGATCTCCATCCTTACCACTGCTATAATGATGGGCCACTACACCTGGTACAACATATCAGAGGAAGCCCGGGCAGTCAGTAGGAGCGTTTTCCATATAGTGGGCGAAATCATCGAAGCCTTCATATTCGTGTATATCGGCCTGTGCACGTATGAGTACTACCAACACTTCACTGGGTATTTCTTCATGCTAGAGTCGTCCCTCATGGTGATGTTCGCGAGGTTCTCAGGGATCGTGCTGTTCCCGGGCCTGCTCAAGCTGGTGATGAAGCGGTTCAAACTGCGGTGGATGGAGTTGGTAACGATTTGGTTCGCTGGGTCAATTCGAGGCGCAATTGCCTTTGCTTTGATCCTCACAGTGGAAGACTCCGCCAACAAGTAACCCCCACTCAGAGAAATCCTAAAAACCTCCATTCTGGGCATAGTCATCTTCACCACCCTCGTCCTAGGCTCCATTATGCCTATTTTAAAGGATGTCGTCCTGAAAACCCTGCGTAAAGGCCAAACAGACACTTCCTTCGTGCAGACCATTCTGCAGCGGTCCTTTCACCCCTCCGTCCCTGCAAATGCCCAGTTACTGCCTAATGAACCTCCTGTACAGCGGAAAAAGGAGCCGCGGCCTAAGGGCACTTCCAATTTCCACCACGCCTGGCGCTCTTTTGACGACAACTTCATTAAGAAGTACCTGATTCGCAAGGAAGCCATTGAGGAAAGGAAGAGGAAGGAGGGCAATCAGCAGTTCAAGCTGGAAAAAGGCGTGCAGACGGATAAAGACTCGCTCCTACCCTAGATAAGGCTAGAAGTCAGGGAAAGACCTAGGACAAATAGCGCTTTCTGAGAATGAAACTGCGTAATAGGGAAAAGAAAGCTGACAAATGGTGTAATTATTCCCATTTCGAGACTTTGGTCTGAGTGCTAATTGGCTATTTGCGCCTTTCAGGCCCTTTTCTCGATTTTAGCTGTATATCAGCTCTATTCGCACTTTCAGCTCAGAGATGAGCGACAGTGCAGAGGTCTGGTAGACTATAGTAAGGGAAATGGCGGAGGAACCAGAGCTGGAGGGGATCGTTGGCATCCTACTAATGACCATATACGTCTTTGCCTCTGTCTACATCCCACTGCTAAACGTACCACTCACACAGATAAAACTAGTGCATCAGACCGGAATTGCAGTCGTGCTGGGCTTCCTCGCAGGGGCTTTACTGAAGGAAGTGAGGGCCAATTAGACCACCAACCGCAGTGTCACTTTCAGCGAAAACCTCTTCTTTTACTACCTCCTGCCGCCGATTATCTTCGCTGAGGGCTTCAATATGAAGCGACAGCGCTTCTTTCAGAATGCTGGCTATGTGTCTCTCTTCGGCATCCTCGGCACTATTGTGTGCTTCCTAGTGAACGCTGTGTGCGCCTACTACCTGAGTGCCTGGGGCGTAATTAAGGACATCCAGGGCAACACCATTGCCTTTTCTCTGAAAGATGTGGTGCTTTTCGGCTCTGTGCTCAGCGCTACAGACACAGTGGCTGCTATTAGCGTGATATCGGAAGCGGAGGCGCCTGTAGTGCGCAGTATTCTCCTAGGCGAAGGAGTCATCAATGACGCTGTAGCCATTATTCTCTTTCAATCAGCTGTGCGGCTGGACATGGACACCCTCAGTGCAGGGACTTTAGGTATGTACGTGCTCGATATCGCCTACATTTGCCTATCCAGCGTATTCGTAGGACTGCTATTCGGACTCCTCTCAGCCGTAATGACCCGCAAATTCCACCATTTCAACCAACACCCGCCCTACGAAGTCGCCCTGCTCTTCTTCCTCGCCTACATTGGCTACATGGTCAGCTTCGCTCTGGACATCTCAGGAGTGATCTCCATCCTTACCACTGCTATAATGATGGGCCACTACACCTGGTACAACATATCAGAGGAAGCCCGGGCAGTCAGTAGGGGCGTTTTCCATATAGTGGGTGATGTCATCGAAGCCTTTATATTCGTGTATATTGGCCTGAGTACGTATGGGTACTATACGAAGTTCTCAGCGTATGTGTTCATGTTGGATTATTCTATGGTGGTGCTGTTTGCGAGGTTTATGGGAATTGTGCTGTTTCCGGGCCTGCTAAAGCTGGTGATGAAGAGCTTCAAACTGCGTTGGATGGAGCTAATAACAATTTGGTTCGCTGGGTCGATTCGAGGCGCAATTGCCTTCGCTCTGATACTGACCGTCACAGACTCCCCCAACAAGTAACAGCCACCCAGAGAAGTGCTCAAAGCCTCCATCCTCGGCATCGTCATATTCACCACCATCGTACTGGGATCCATCATGCCAGTCCTCAAAGGCCTCGTCGCCAAGACCATGCGTACTCCCCACTCAGACACCCACCTAGTGCAGACCATAGTGCGCTGGTCCACACACCACCAATCTATGCATGAAGCTCCTCTCCTTGCCAACGAGTTCAAGCCTGAGCCAGACTCCGCAGCCTCTCACCACTCTTCCCACGACACCACTTTTCACAAGGCCTGGCGCTATGTGGATGACCGCTTCATCAAGCAATACTTGATCCGCAAAGAAGCGATCGAGGAGCGGAAGTGGCAGGAAGCAGGACTGGCGATGAAGGTGGAAAGAGGCATGCAGACTGAAGAGAAGCCGACTCACCCCATAGGCTAAGTCTTGGTGCTAGGACACACAGTGCCTGTTCTATAAGGAACTCATCTAGAAACTTGGGACTCTGTCTTCCATTGGCGGGTTGATGGGCTGCAGGGGCTCGCGGGCAGCTTGCAGCCTTGCTATTGTCTTTTTGACCTTGTCAATTGTCATAGGCTGCACCTCGACAGACAGCATGTCCAATATCAACTTCGCCAGATCTCCAGAAGTTCCGCGGACACTCAGGTCATAGCCTACCATTTGCAGCAAACTCTGCATATTCCCCACTCTGTTATCCACCTCCGACACTAACCGTCCCATACACATTTCATAGAAAGTTCTTCCCAGACTCCAGACATCGTGCAAATACCCGCACTCCTTGTTGAATTCCGCTCCTCCCCGGGTAGTCACTCTCAAGGGAGGAGGTGTGTACTGGGGACTGCCTCTAGGGTAGTGAGTCTGCAGGTTTTCACGTACTGCACTGGCTTCTCCGAAGTCCCCTAAGCGCATTTCCTCGTTAGCTGTGAGGAATAGGTTGGACGGATTGATATCGCGGTGGGCCACTTGCTTAGAATGCATAGTAGCCACAGCCTCTACCAGCTGCCGAAACCACTCCAGCAGTTTCCTTTCTTCCCAGTTCCCAAGTCTCTGCCTCAGTCGGTCATGCACAGTGCCGCCTGTGCAGTGCTCTAAAAACAGCACAATGTGCTTGGAAGTGAAGTAAAAGCAGTACAAGTGCACTAAATACGGACAGCGGTTTTGTAGGATTTGAGTGAACATCACCTCTTTGTTGCTGTTAGCATGTCTGCAGTCCAATATCTTCACAATAGCAGTAGCAGGGTAGTTGGGTTGCGGCTGGAAAGCGGCAATCCCCACTACGCTGTGGTTTCTTAAGTACATCGTTTGGAAGCGAAAGTGGGTGAAGAAGTCATCTATCTGAATAGCCATTACAGAAGATGAGCAGGCTGGGGCGACACAGGGGCAAGATGAGTGCGCTGCTTGGGGTTGACAAGGTCACAGCAGGCATCAAAGTGGGTACTTCCTACTCAGACGCGCAGTCTTATTTCGTCTATGAGAACCCTCGTCCTCCCTCTGTGTCTGGCGCAGCTGTCCGAAGAGCCAAAACTCCCAGTATAAGCGGCAGAGACCGGCCCATCACTAGCAGTCCCAAGCCAAGGTCCAGATTGCAGTCCTCCATGGACGATGCAGAAGTGAGGAAATTCGTAACCGAGTAACTCCCAGGCAGATGCAGCCCCCACTTGTATATCCTCAGGACTCTCAAAGCACAGCGAGACTTCGAAATCCAAGGCACTCCCAAGCCACTCAAACACCAACTTTTCCACTGTCGCATGGAAAGCAACTTCCGCCATAGCCCGGCGAGGGAACCAGTGCAGGAGCAGAAACCACCTGAGGACTCTCCGAAGCCGCTCAATATGCGAGTAGCGGAACTGAAAAGACTGCAGAGCCAGCAGCATGCCTGGGTGCGGCGAAGGTACAAGACTGACGACGTGCTGCGCAAAGTGCAGGAATGTCTACGTGCTCTGCACAGTATACTGGACCCTCACAGAACTGGCGTCATTCCTGCTAAGGAACTGATTGCGCAGTTGCTGAGTCTGGGACTGTGTGCAGACCCTAGTGCTATCGTCAAAGTGCTGCTGGCTGTTTATAAGCAGAGGGACTTGCAGGGACTGAGCCTGACTCTCGACCAGATCTTGGAATTGAGTAAGGTTGATAGAGTCACAGACCGCATTTTGACGTTATTAAGCTCAATGGCCTGTGAAACTGCAGAAACGAGCCACACTCCTAAAGGCTCTATCAGCCCTATGCAGTCCTACACAACTGAAACTCCTTGGAGAGATGGGAAAATGAGCCTAGCGGACTATATGCAGCAATTGAGGAAGTTGTGGGTGGAAATATGTATATCGGAACGAGGCAATTTCTGCACATTTGAGCAAATGGTGACTAGTCTGGTCCAGTTGAATATATACGCAGACAGACTGGAGGTCCACCGCGCCTTCCAAGAGCTTAAAGGAGCCGAGGAATCCAGCACTTCCCTGGTCACTTTCCCTGACTTTCAGAACTTCTTCGCGAAGAGCATCTTCAAAGGCGCACTCGTGAATCTGGCTCACCGCCTCGGCCACGGAGTGGGCGGACTGATGACTCCCAAGTTGGTGATTTCCCTCTACCAAAGAAGACTGCTACTTGCGGGAATGCAAGGGGCGTCTGAACTGTCTCGGGAAGAGGGCGCAACCACACTGAAAGCCGTAGAGGAGTACTCGAGGATGTATAAAGACAAATAATGATAGACTTATATTAAGGCCGCTTGCGAGCGATTAGACGAGTGCATTTGGGCTTCCGGTTACCTGGCACTAACACACACCCTGCTAAATCCCACGAGTCTTCTCTGCTATGTCCCCATTTCCAGGCCTCTTTCCTGAGAAACACCACTGGCTGCGGGACTTTCTGAGGCTGCGGAGTCACCAGGTCTCTGTAAAGACTGCACAGGTCTGCATTTGCACTGGCTAGACGGCGCACTTCCGACCTCGCACCATGTGAAGTCGCCAGTACTCTCTCCACCGCATTCATATGAGAAGTCAAACGAACTCTTTCCATTCGCCTGGACTCCCTACGTATATGAAACAGGGAAGAATTCATCTGTCCAGTGGTCTCAATCAGCCACAAAGTTTGAGCAAGTGAGGCCTCTGCAAGGGAAGTTATGATCAGTTTCTCCCCAGTGATAGTGCCTTTCACCTGAGAAATGAGGGTTTCGAAGGAATACGGCACATGAGCAACCCCACGCGCCAATTCAGCCAAACTGAGTCTGCTTAGAACTCACTCGAAAAGCTGGATGTCGCGAGTTGGAGAGGAGTCGGGACAGGCGAGCCACACTGCAGTCAGACTGTTGCTCGCTGAGGTCAGGAAAGCAGGCTTGCAGGCCCGCTCGAAGTGCACAATTATATGACTGTCTGCAGACTCTCTGGGAATGCAGTCCAGTGAAGCACGGAAATCTGCAGTGGACGCCAGGCTTAAAGGCGCAGGGAAGTCTAGTTTCCTTCGGGCCTGTCCAGTGACGTCCATTACCACACTTCCGGTGACAGTTCTGACTCCGTAAGCCACTGGTCTGCTGCCCTGGCCACTGACTTGGTCCCACACAGTTCTCAGCACTGTGGTCCAGGCTTCGAAGGTGGTGGGTGCTCTGCAGCCTTTCAAGACTATGAGGGCAGGGGTGCGCGCTGCAAGGGTCGTTACGGCTTGAATCAAATCTTCCTGCTTGGTCACGATCTCGCTGAACTTGCACCCCGTTACTCCCTCCTCAGTTTGACAGTACAGCGTTTGGCCAGAGACAGTGAGTGCAGGTCCTGGGTGCAAGCACAGGTACGTAGTCATACTATTAGAGTGAAGGTTATAGACAATATCAACACGATCTCTCGCTACTCGCTTCAAGGCCACGTTGCGTCATTGAAGTAAGTTCCGAATGAGATGTTCAGCAGCTCATCGATAGGGTCGTCTGCAGGCTTGCAGGGCTGCTTGGGGAAGAGACTGAACGCCTTGTACTCCTGGGAACACTCGCTGTTGCCTCCGAAGAAGGACCACTGGCTGCGCTGCATTTCCTCTGCTTTCACCTTCGCGTAGTTGGCGTTTCCCACTACTTCGCCGTTCACATTCACCCACTCGATCACATGAACGTCCCATAGGTGGAAGCCTTCAAGAGTCTTGCGGGCAGCAGAGTGACTTGCGAATTTGAGGACAGCGAACTGGTCTGAGGCGTGGAGGTCGATGTCTGTCACGCGGGAAGGGTTCTTGAAGAGGCTGGCGATGTAGTCGGAAGGGCAGTTTACTGGGAGATTAGAAATCTTCAGCGCCTTGTTGAGACAATTGCCTGTGGGGACGACTTGCTTCTGCAGGTTGAGCAGCAAGTTATCGTACTTGTTGAGGTCACTGAGGAAGAGGTAGCGGTACTGCTCAAGGAACTCGCAGGCTTCCTTAGTCTTGCCCTGCTGATGCAGCACTCCTGCTAGGTCCTTCACTGCAGAGTCCACTCGCTCTCCTCGCATGATGGCGAACTTGTAGAAGTGCTCGGCCTTTTCTAGGTCCCGATCAATGTACTCCGCCTTCTTCGCACGGGCATAGGCACTGTCCCCGCGAGGCACTGGGTAGGACGTCTTCGGCGCCGTTTCAAAGGTAGGCGCGGCAGCCGAAGGCAAGAACTCAGTGGAGTCCCAAGTGTCCAAGAAGCCGGGAGGCCCATACGAAGGGAGACGAGGCAGGAGCACCTGCGTCATATTAATCTTTATACACCTCTAGTTTGCCTCACCACACTACTGCGTCTGATTCCTACTAAAACCCTTGTGGCTGCAGGGAAAGGGTCATAAGAATCAAGGGCAGAGGTAGGGTCGGGGAAAGAAAGGGCGTGGAGGGGATATTGGTCCAACGGTTATATATGAGGTGAGGGGAGCTGGAAGGTTTGGCAGTGCGGAGAAGGAGAAAGGCTGTTTAGGTGCCAATTAGCCTTCGCTTTCCCTTAGATAACTGTCTTTTCGACGATTCGCCTATTTCTCCCCAGCCATTTCCTCCTCGGAATTGCATACCTCGAAGACCTGTCAGCACTTCAGCTATAGTGAGAGAAATCCTGTATGGAAATCGGAAATTTACTGGGTCAAAATAAGAATTTGGCAGTAATTGCACTCGACTATTGCCTTTGATTTTCTGCAATTCAACAGGACTTTGTACCCTCAGTGTATGCCCTCAGCCTGGGTTCGAGGCATAAAGTCCTGTTTTTAGTTAAATTTATCATTAAAATGACTCTCCTTGGTCTGACCTCCAATTTCCTTCGCTTTCATTCGACCCCCCAAGAATACATCTAACTCTGCCATCATTATTTAGTAATAACAGCGCCCCAGACCCAATACTTCTGCATATATATCTACCTAAAGTCCTTTGAGAGACTTGTCTACATAGCTTCTGCGGTTGAATTTGACCAGTGGCTCAGGCTGCGGCGGAGGCTCCGTGATAGCGCTAATGATCAAATTGCTGTATTCAATTCTTTCTCGATCAGTCAATTCCGGCGCTTTGGGACAATCGAATTCGCACTCGAAGTTATTAGGAGGGACAGGGAAAGCCCACCAAGCGAAGTTCTTCCCGAAGACTTGGAGGTAATTGGCGATGAGGCCGATATCGTAGGGAGACACAGCGTCTTCTACGAGACTTACACATGGAATCCAGCTCAAAGCTGCGCCTTTGTACACCTCCACGGTCGTCCGGTTGTTGACTAGCATCAAGTGGTGCAGGACGAGTAGGAGAGTCACGAGCACTGCGAAGGGCATTTGCAAGACCATGACAGTGTAGAAGGGCACCTTGTAGTACCACTCTCCCAGGTAGTCCGGCACTGCCTTTCCCTCCACCGTCCCCATAGCGTACTGCAGCATCAAGTACACATACGAGTACCCACCCAGCTGTGTGTGTCTTACAGGCGCGAATGTGAGGAACACGAGGAAGTACTTGTAGTTGCGGAGGCCCATGCAGTTGTTGATCCAGACGCAGTGGTGATCCATGCGGATAGAGCACTGGGCGCAGGCGGAACAGTGGTGACTGCGGTTGATTCGGGGGATTTGGCAGCGGTCGCACTTCTCACTGTCCCCAGGGAGCTGTGGGTAGTCCTTACGAAATAGGTGTAGCTGCGGCCTGGGTTGGTCCGGTAGGCCGCTATGAAGTGGGAGGTTTCAAACATCAGATTAGCCATAACCCACCAGTAGAAGAAGGGGCCGTAGTAGGGCGTGTACAGCTCTGGGTGTTCGTACGGATGTCGCAGAAGTACGCAGTGCAGCATCGGTATGATCAGAGCCAGCAGCACCCACGAACTCATCCAAATCGCTTCTGACACGCAGGACGTCCTTGGCTCCATTACAGCTTACTAGCTAGTGAAGCCAGAATGATGACTGCAGCCAACACAGCCGCTGTGAGGACTAGTAGACAGCAGGTACGACTGCGAGACCTGCGCTGGTAGGTCTCGGCTTTGTCCATTTCCATGGCTGCTTGAGAGGTGTTGTGGACGGAGTCGGTCACGAATTGGTCCAGTCGGTCCAGTCCTTCGCCTTGCTGAGCCACCAGACTCGTCGTATCCCTCATAATCTCCCTGACTTCCACAAGACTCGCTTCAATGCTCTTTATCTCGCAATTCCGGTCCTGCAGCAGACTCTCCTCAAACGCCAAAGCACTCACCGTCTCCTTGTGCTGAATTCGGTCCTCCACCCGCTCTACCTCCTTCCTGTCCTCACAGTCCGCCTGCACCAGTTCCCTCTCCACAGTCTGCAGCAGGCCTTCCAACTCCCTCCCCATCTGCTTCACTGTGCTGGCTTTCAGGTCCTTCTCTAGGCGAGTGTCAGCAGTGCAGGTTTCTAGTTCGTGGATTGCGAGTTCTGCTTGTTGGGTGAAAGTGTGGATTTGGCTGAGTGCGGAGAGACGTGTATCTGCGGAGGTGCTGAGTTGGCGGCTGCGCTTGAAGTCGTGCAGGCAGTCTTTGAGGGCTTTGAGGGCTTTTTTCACTGTGTCTGCTTGGGTGGAGACGGTGGACTTGAGGAGATGGGCTTTGAGAGTGGGACTTTTGGCCTCAGTGAAGGACATTTATGTTTTGCATCGCCCAACACTGTTAGGATTCCCACTGATAAGCGAGTTCTGCGGGGCGTAATTGCCTTCTTCCAATAGTAGGGGCAATTTCCCCACTCCCACTTCTATATAAGTCAATTCTATTAGCATATTCCAAGCCTTCTGGTACAATGCCCACCTCTTCAGCACTAATGCCAGTCTATTAAAGGAATCGCTATTCATACATCTACGCTAGAGCTCTTTTTTCGTAGAATAGCAAGTAGGCATTTTCAGTCTGAGGCTCAGATACCTTTGTAACGCGTTCATCATCACAGCTAAACCAGCGCTCACCCAAGCGAATTGTAGCTGTATAGTGGCCGTAATAAAGGGAACCCATATGGTAAATCACCGCCTTTAGGTCATATAGGCCTTCTGAGGCTAGGTAAGGACTCAGGTCGAGACAAAGGTCAAATTTAATGTCCACTCGGAGCTTGCCAGAGGTCGATTCATCGAATAACTGGAAGTGAAGGATCAGCACAGGACTTATATGTCGCAAAAAGGACTGCTTGTAGTGCTGAGTGTCGCACCCACATTTCTCACAAGGAAACTCATTTCCGGGGCTCATTAGAGTAGCGCGGAGCAGAAATTTGAAACACGTGGTTAAGTTTCGGCGTTTTGGAGGGAGAAAACTGTCAGGGAAGTCTTTCTGTAGCAGGTGGAAGTACTCCAGGTAGCTCTTTGTTTCTCGGCAAGAGCGATATTTCATATGACTGTCTGAAAGGTAGAAATTGTCGCGTCCGAAATTGACCCCAATTTCCATGTTTTGGTGCCTAACGGGAACTGGGAGGTCTAAAGTTCGGGAATAGGAGTAATTCCTGAAGGCCAGATTAGTGCATTTTTTGCATATAAAGAGGTTTTCAGTCAGTACTGACAGTGCATCGTGCAGCTCGGCACATTTATTTGAGCGATACCTTTGAAGCGGGATATCCCCATCCTGGACTGCACTAGTAGCCTGGCCAGCTGAAGGTAGTTCCTTATCTAGGACGGCAAAGAGACGGAGCAGGAAGGTGTGGGCGCAGTGCTGTTGGCTGTCCAAGAAATCCCCCAGTTTCCCTCTCAGTCTCCTTATAAACCCTTCAATAGACTGAGATCTCTCAAAAAGCTGCCTAAAGGCGCAGGCCAGAGACTCGGAGTCTGAGGAACTTCCAAGGAAGAACTGACGAGTTGTGTCCAGAGCAAAGAGTCCGTTGAGTGCAGCGTTGACAAAGCAGGTATTTCCCAAGTTGCGAAGGCTGAGAGGGACTAAAGCCCTGGGAACTGCCTTGTGTAGAGGCAAACGCAAATCTACTCTCCTTGTTTCTTCTTTCCAAGACTCTCTTCCGTTTCCTTCGAAGTGCTGGTAGTAGTCCACCTTGCTCGGCTTCTTTTCAGGGACTGGAGAAGCAGCTGGCAGGACGCTGACTTTGACAGTAGAATTGAAAGAAGAAAAAGACCGATACGCATTAGTCGAACCTGCATTCTTCTCAGCCCATATGACAGGTCTTCTTGACTTGACCACGATCTTTGCAGGTTGTTGGAAGGGCGGGGCTCTGTGAGGGGTGAAGGACTTAACTGGGTGCATTTGGATGTTTTCCGCACAGGTATTCATTTCACTTTGTATAAATAGAGTTTTAGCTCTCCTTAGGCTTCTTTTCAGGGAATGGAGAAGAAGTAGCATAGTGCTGATTTGGAAGTAAATTTTAGATAGGAATGAAAGCGATAGCCTGGCTTCCTCCCAGCATTCCCACAATGACCACTGCAAGTCGCTGAAAGACGGGCTTATGCGTAGCTATGCACTAACGAAACTCACTTTGGTGCTTTTCGCACAGTTCAGACTTTTACCTCCCCTACGCACATTCTGCAGTGCATAGCACTCTGCATATAGTCGGAGACCTCCGTCAACGCAAAGGGTTGTAAGAAGCAGGGAGTTAGGATTGGACAGATGGACATGTCGTCTAACAGCCTACCACCAAACCAATGCCGATTCGACTTCCTTCTCCCCTGATTTGCATAAAAGTCTCATTTCTCTAAGCAGTCTCGTATCAGTGAAGAGACAAAAGTCATATTACTGCGGCTTCAAGTATCATATACAGTCCCTCCGCGGCTCCGTACTTCAGACTTCCAGCTCTACTCTTCCCGCCCACTTCCCTGTGCCTCAGCTGCCCTGTAGCTACTTGCTCCGTGAAGCCAGCGCTCTCCAACTATCACTAGAATATCCCCGGCGAAATATGCTCGGAAGCCGCCTAACCGAGATGCCCGCAGCCATCAAGACCGAAATGGCGCGATACTATTATGGTGAAGCGAAGGCGCGCGGCTTCTTCCAGCGACTCTGCATCAGGCTCCGAGGACCCTGTTTATGTAAGACTTACACAGGAAGATGAACCAGCGGCCGACCCTGCTGACCTGCGGAGGGAACTCTTGGCAGTCCAGCAAACCATCTTCGACGAAGAACTGCGCTTCTTCAAGCAACAGGCCGAGATCACGGCCACTCCAAGTTCAGCCGGCATTATTCCCCTCGACTGTGTGCCTATACCTGCGGACGTTCGGCACTACGACTTCCAGGTAAGCGCCACTCAGCTCCTTGCCAAGACTCACCAGCAACTTCGGGGGCGACTCTTCGATGTGGTGATGATGGACCCGCCCTGGCAACTTTCAGGCGCCAACCCCACTCGCGGAGTGACGATCTCCTACGACTCCCTGTCTGACCAAGAGATAGGGAAACTGCCGGTGCCGCAACTGCAGACTGGGGGACTGTTGCTGCTGTGGACAATTAACGCCAAGTATACACTGTCACTGTCCTTGCTGGACAAGTGGGGGTATGAGTATGTGGACGAGGTAGTGTGGGTCAAAAAGACCTGCAACAACAAAATCGCCAAATCACACGGGTACTGGCTACAGCACGCCAAAGAAACATGCTTAGTGGGGCGCAAAGGCGCAGTCCAGTGCTCGCCCGTCTCCATCCCTGACGTCATCTTCAGCCAGCGGCGTGGACAGAGCCAAAAGCCAGAGGAAATATATGAAATGGTGGAGAAACTGCTGCCCAATGGCTGCTACTTAGAGATATTCGGCCGCAGGAATAACTTGCGGGACGGCTGGGTGACTGTGGGGAATGAGATTTAGCCTAAAATAGCAGATATAGGGGGATTGCAGGGCTTGAATTGAGGCTTTTTGGGTAATTTCGGACCTTTTTGTTGGGTTTTTACAGGTTTAGGATGGCCGGGTGAGAAGGATTTAGCAGCTTTTGGCGAATTTCACTGCTATATTTCACTGAAATGCAGATAAATCCCTTCCTTCGTGTAGCGTCTATCAAATCTACCACCACTCTCTTCGGGTTATCCACTAATAAGCGATATACAGCGTTCCAATCAGACAAAAAGTCGCAATTCAGAAGAATTCCATACTGAAAATGCAGCTATCGCTACAGGGAGTAGACAGGCCTCACGCAGAATAGAGAAATTACGAGGAAGTCGCCTAGCTTGGAAGGCAAACTAGGGCAAAAGCGCCCTCTGCCACTTCTGTATGCGCAGAGAGTCTTTCCTGCACTGGAGAGACTGGAACTTTAGGGCGAGTCGCTAAGGAGACCTTTGGGAGTCGCGGGGTAGAGTGGGACTACAGCCTAGCGAAGGACAAGAAAGGCGCTGAGCCGCTTTCCCCTAATTTAGTGAATTTCCTTCCAATTCGTCCCTTTCCAACGCTAATAAACCCACCTTTCCCTAACACCCAAGCCTCTTCCCTGTCATAACCCAACTTAACAACTCTAGTCTTACCCACCATTTGCCTTGCTTCCACCCCTTCCATGCCTACTTCCCTACCCTGCTCCCTTGCAGTCTAATCTTAGTTTCTAGCCTCAGCGGGGCTTTCGCCAGACTGGGCAGCTGGTATGAGCCCCGGCAGCCATGATAGCCCCCGCAGTCTGTGGTTATAATTAATGGAAGGCGCGGACCTGAACAGACTGCTGGAATCCGTTCTAGCAGTGGACGTGCAGGATATCGCTCGGTTCGAGCAGCTGGTGAACAACCTGGGCACGCAGCTGCAGACCGCGGGCGAAGAAACCCGAACCTTCATCAAGTCAAGGGTGGAAGCTGGCATACGCTCCGGAGACTTCGATCGCAGCAATGCTGAGCTCCTCCTTCTCTACCTGGACACCGTCATCAGTGGGGCGCCCGCCCTCAGACTCGAGACACAACTCAAGCCCAAAGTCATCGGCCGTGAGTCCGAGTCAGAGGAGTCCATCACCTTCACTTCAGCATATGCCCTGTATCTCCAGGGCAGAGGACTGGACCCCGACCCCGACCGTCTCCTGAACGGCGCCAAAAGCATCTGCATGCTCGCCAACATCCTCAACAATGCCGCGAGAAGACCTTTCAACCAGTTCTGGGACGAATCTGGACTCAGAAGATCCACCAAGCCCGCCGGAGTCCGAGTAATGGTCGCCAATGTGGCCATTGCCCAACAACGCGTCCTGTCCAACACCATGCTGGACCTCCTCATCAAGAAATGGGAAGACCAAGAGGTCGAGACGGAAATCAAACACCAGTTGGAACTGAAGATGGAAGTCTGCAAGAGACTGGCGACGCAGTACCGCAGGGCCTTGGACTTCAAGGCCAATATTGGCATGAATCGGTGGAAAATCACGGCTCAAAGAGCGCAGAGGCTGGAAAGTCCGGCCAGACCGGGATTTGAACGGCAGTTAACGGCGGAGGAAATTGAAATCAGAGACCAGCATTGGCGCTGGCAGCAGAAGGAAAGAGTGGTCCGCTTCCTGATTAAGATGTCGCCAGTTCAAACGGAGCAACTGGCCTTCTGGCGCTGGAAAATCAACTCTCAGCGACCAAAAATCGACCCAAGACCAATGGCCGAAGCCCTCGAAGACCAAGTCCGCTCCCGCAAACGCCAAATCTTCAAGTTCTGGCACGAACAACAGGAGAAAAAGCGAGACAGAGAGGAAAAACTACGCGCACTTCTCCGAAACTCCGCCACTTGCTTCATGTTCTGCAAGCAAATTGCCCTGGAACGCTGGTCTCGTCCTCCCGTCACTCTATCTGGCACAGAGGGCCAAGCCGCAGCCGTGCATGACGACCACTGGAAGCGAATGCTGAAGGTGAAAATGGTGGAGAAGCTGATAAAGCGCAGTCATGTGCGCACGGAACAGCAAGGGTTCTGGCGCTGGTTGTTTGCGGTGCGGGTGCGAGCGCAGTTGCCGCCTCCGACAGCCTCCACAGTGGCTTCCACACTGCAGACAGACCTGGCTTCCCCGACTATGAAGACCATCTTCACCAGACTCACACTCAATGCGACTCAGGTGGACACTGGAGTGCAGTCGGCACTGGTCAAGTGGAAGTTGCACATGCTAGAAAAGGCCAAGGCGGAGACCAAGCCAGACCTATACAAGCCCACGAAGATGAATCTCGTGCTGGAGAAACTGTGCAGGCCGAGACTGATGGAAGGACTTCGCGGAGTACTGAAGGACAAGGCACTGGCAGCGCTGAAAATGAAGGTGGTGCTTATGAGGGCTGGTCGAATGCCGCTCAGTGCTGCTATGGGAGCCGTGAAAGTGGGGGCTAGGACTGTTGGAGTGCAGAAGTTCGCACTGGCCTTGGCCAAGATGGACGCGAAGTTGCACCATGATCCTCTCAATGAGCCGAAGGCTTTCCGAGCCTGGGCGAAAATGGTGCCTCGCAAACTTAACCTATACAAGCCTGCCAAAATGAACAGAGTGCTCGAAAAAATCAGCAGACCAATGTTGCGCTCTGGACTTAGTGCAGTCAATAAAGACCCCAAGATAGCTCCAAAGACGCTATCGGATGTGCTACAAAAGGTAGCGAGACTGTCCCTGACTCCTGCCTTCGACAGTGTGAAGCGGAGTTCCATGCAAACTGCAGTGCAGAAGTTCTCGAAGGCGGTGTCGAGGATTGACTCAATGATGCACCACGATCCTGTTACGGAGCCAAAGGCCTTCCGTATCTGGGCGAGAATGGTCCCTCGCAAGCTAAACCTCTACAAACCTGCCAAGCTGAACAGAGCCTTGGAAAGAATCAGTCGACCTGTGCTACGGGCGGCTCTCAGTGATGTGAACACTCTTCCTGAGGTGGACGTAGTGGACCCGAAGACAGCTCCCAGGACTCTCACAAGTGTGCTGTTGAAACTGGCCCTCAAGCCTCTCAACTCCTCAATGGGTGCAGTGAAGGCCAACTCAGCCCAAGCTGGGGTACAGAAGTTCGCTCATGCACTGGCTCACGTCGACTCAATGCTGCACCACGACCCTATTACGGAGCCGAAGGCTTTCCGTATATGGGCAAGAATGGTGCCTCGCAAACTTAACCTATACAAGCCTGCCAAAATGAACAGAGTGCTCGAAAAAATCAGCAGACCAATGTTGCGCTCTGGACTTAGTGCAGTCAATAAAGACCCCAAGATAGCTCCAAAG